>CEUT01025631.1_pt1 | contig 57065 bp, 43 predicted proteins | sample 531401 | NCBI WGS metagenome assembly CEUT01 (sample SAMEA2622821, study PRJEB7988) | marine metagenome | biome: marine biome (ENVO:00000447); feature: surface water layer (ENVO:00002042); material: "saline water (ENVO:00002010), including plankton (ENVO:xxxxxxxx)" | depth 5 m | reverse complement strand
GTCTCCCGACACGTAGCCGGTGAGCGTGCCGCTGCCGCCAGCCATACCGCCAGTTGGGTCTGTACTACCATCCATACTTTGTGAACCAGCGTCAGGCGTACCATCTCCATCGGTATCTACCAGATCAGTCTCGCCAGTACCCTCATAATAGTCTGTTTCATTTTCTGGTTCTGGTTCTATACAATTCACTGTAGTGATGACCGGTCGGGTACCTCCCCAGGTGATCTGCGGACGCGTTACACCGGTGCTTGTGGTGCCGCCGGCATTTGTATTAAGCAATTCATCATAAAAGAACGCGGAAGGGTTGCTGCTGTAAGAACTAGCGCCGGCGGCTTCAGAAGTTAAATTGGTACTTTCGTAGTATCCTTGCGAGGACATACCCGGAACTATGGGCGAATCAATATTTATAGAACCAAAAAACTTTTTGGTTACCGGTGTATTGGTTACTAAGGTGGCAAAATCTGGTTCACTCACGTCAACGCCAGTTATTGATGAAATATTATTCTTGATGTCAACGTTGTCAAGTCTTAAAATGTCAAGCAGGGGATCTATTCTTTCCTTGAAAGTACGCACAGCCTCAAGATTGCCCTTTTGAGGTGACAATTGATACATTTCCCTTGTCATTTTAACCACTTCCTGAGAAGGGGCTTCATTGGAGTCTGGATCATATTCACTGAGTGGTGTGGTAATCTCCCGTAAGACAGCCCAAAGATTATTATTTGATGTATCATTAAAGAAAATTTCTTTGACAAAAATAGATAGTAGTGCACCAGCCACCCATGGTGGAACTAAGTTGGCATACTCTGCCATAGATAGTCCCGAAGTATCCATGTTGGTATCGCCCCCAGTTAAAGCAGATGCCGTTGCACCGAGCGCTTGTTCTTGTAGTTGTCTCAAGAAAGCTTCAGCTGCTGCAGTCCCTAAGCTTCCTTGCGATGGGGTTACATATTTTTCTATCATAGCGTCGATAAAGAAATCATTAAAAGAATCTGTGCTTTCATTATAGCTGCATAATTCTTCTGCGTATGCAACATACTCTTCGAATGAGTCAACAAAAGGTTTAAGAAAATCGTTGTAAATTTTTCTAAAAAACTTCAGAGTTGTGTCTTGGACTCCAATTTCAAACTCATACCAAGAGCCATTATCGCCATTAGGGTTAAATTGCGATATGTCAATACCGCTTTCATCGCCCCCCAAACCGCCTGTCACTAAATCATCATACCCCGAATATTCAATTCCACTTTGAAATTGTAAAGCCGCATCTTCGTGAGTACCTGCTAAAGCAACATCATCATCCATATAATCTGTTAATTCAAAAGCTAACATTCTATAAAATTTCAATCCGAAGAAACCAAGCTGGGAGCCTATACCTACGTGATTCACCATCCCGACGCCAGCGCCGCCGTCAGAACGCCAATTCCACGATGATAAATCATTTTGCATGTGAAGGCTTTCTTGCGAAACATCGCCTCCTTCAAACGAGCCACCTAATTGTGTTTCGACTGATACAGTATCCGGAACACCGAAATGAACATATTTAACGCACGAATATTTCGTGGCATCTTGGGTGCCGTCAGGATCAGTTCCGCTCACGGTGTTCACAGTTGATTTACCATACACTGGTTTTTGATCTACGTTCATATCAGATGGTAATTGCACCTTGTGAACAGTTTGGTGCATCTCTGGAACCCCGTTGTCTACATTCATCTTGGTCAACATTACTGTTTTAACAAAATCGCTTTCGGTCATCGTAGAGTCGGCTGCTCTAGAGGCGAAGTCCAATCTTAAATCATGTCGGGTTGCTTTAACGTATGTTACATGGAAAAAACTATAGGGGATAGATATACCAAAAAACACAGCCATCTTCCTTAGATTTATAACATTTGCCATCATAGAAGTATTAAAAAGTGCTTTTTCATAATCAAAGAAAAAATAACCCCAATTTTTACAAATTTGATCCGCGCCAATAGAGGTACCTAATGCCTCATAAGCCTCATTAACTGCTTCAAGTTCCGCTTCCACAAAAGATTCAACATAATCATCATCTACACCAGCCTCGGTAAGCGTAATATCCGATAGTTCTTCTCTTGCTTTTTCTAATATTTTTTCTGCAACCTGTGCGGTTTCGTAACTAGCTCCGTCAGCACCTGCATTAATATACTCTATCTGTCTTGTTAGCTTAGCCCATTTTGGCGGTATCCATTCGCTCCTACTGAGCATGGATTCCATGTCTGTAGGATATCTTTCCCAGTCATCTTCGGTATCAGAAAAGCCCTCTTCACCAGCGTAAACATGGTACCATGGATGCAGGTTTGGAGTTGGTCTTATATAAACTGAGCCAAGGGGTCGGGCTGGTCTCATGTCTATGCACGTAGAGTTTAGAGACAACCTTTTTAATACTTGGGGTTGCGTAATTATTTTTTTGTTGACAGTGACAAGGATGTCCAAAAAGTCTCCATAAAATTGACCAGATTTGTGTCTTCTCTGTTTGTCGGTAAAAGTTACTTGGAATCTTTTAAGTTCACGAATAAAATTTGGAGTATGTCCATATTTTTCTATTATCATTCTAAGATTATTCAAGTGATTGTTAAGTCTGCGATCTCCTTTAGTTTGGATACGATAATTTTTTATTAGTTTGTTTAATACAGCTCTTAGATCAGTAGCACTATATGGTTCGCCGGCATATAATTTACCATTTAGGCCTTGTATTGGGATATTATCATATGGGCTCATATCACTTGCATAGACAAAGTGGGTAAAATATGGATTCGGAACAGTATTGTTTCTCATAACATGTTCAAATGTTATGTTTCCAAAATAATTATTCATTAAATTTCGATGAATTTTTCTATCATTCATCGTGACATCGCTTAAATCTGCTGATTCACCACCTTCAAAAGCGCCCGCTTGAAGATATTCCAAATCAAGACCAACAGTGCCTATAAAGAAAAGTTTTTCGATCGAGGTAAGCATAGACTGCGCTAAACTGCGATCTGTTAAGCCAGATGAGTCATATACAAAATTTAATTCAATATTGTCAAGTACTAGTAGCTCTCTACCTTGCGAGTCAAATTGTTGAACTTCGTTAAAAGAGCCGCCGTATTCATCCGTGAGTAGGTCAGTCAATTTAATTTTTTTATATTGATTTAAAAAATTAGATAACGCCCCAATATCAACCCCGCCTTCTGCAGTAAAAAATCTATGTACATGCTCATAAAGAAAAGAGTTGGTAGTGGTTATACCATCGGTAACATGCTCACCCGCGGTGTGGTCAAACCCATGAGCACCCATTGACTCTCGTATTATGAAATCAACATATGTTGCCGGGCTTTCAAGTGCTGTTGCGGGTGCAGTGCTGCTCTCTGAAAAGTCATCAAGATTGTCTTGTGAAATTTTATTTAAAACTAACTTGGCTTGCGTCATAAGAGCAGCTGCTCTATTGTTGGCCTCAATTGATGTTATAGTATCTGGCTGGTTCCATGGGCCTATCATGTTTGGTCCAAAGAAAAACAAGTTTTGAATTGTTCCGAAATCCATTACTGAGCCGACCTCAACATCAGGTGCTATTGCGTTGGGGTATGTTATGTAACACAATCCTGCCATTGCATCAGCGTCACTGCCCATTTGATAATATTCTAAATATCTTTGAAGATCTAATCCGTCGACTTTTAAGGCATCATCATCGCTTGTGACTTCTGCTTCAATGGAGGCGCGCACATCACCAACTGTTTTTCCATCTGAGAGGGGTAAGCCAAATTCGTACTCGCCAGCCATCCACGATGTTTGTGCTTGATTGAAAACAAGAGGGAAGAAAACACTATCAAGCGTAAAATTATCAATTGTGGTATCTTGCATTATTTTCGTAGCATTAAAAAGATCTACTATTTTCAAGTTACCCATTTCTAGCTTAGAGTTTAAACCCTCGTATGGAGATATCCAAGTATATAAATATAAATTATCTAAATTTTCTTTTATAAAATTGCGAGCTTCGCCGGTTGTCATAGTACTTGGCTTTGTAAACGACAAGGACAGATGAGCCCTGACTATAACATCCGCTATGCTTGCTGCATCAACTGCAGATTCATTATTGTGGACAGACGCAATTTTTAAATATACGGTTGGTAAAAAATCTCCAAATACGCGTTCTGCATTTAATTTTAAATTAATTTTAGCCATTAGACATCTCCACAGTTGTCGTCGGTGTCGGCAATTTCACCATCTTCGGTATAAGTTGGACCATTCGGGCCTCCAGTAGGTTGACAGATTTCTGGCACCGTGACGCTTCCATAAATATCATAGTATATCTCATTTTGTTTCTGTATTTTCTCGCAATCTATGTCCAAATCCACATAATACGATTCTTTGTTAAAATTACTAGCGCATCCACAGGCTATTTTAGCATCTACTTGCTTATCTGTTAAGACATCAAAATAATATTCTACTGAATCTGGTGGCGTGAAATCAGCCCTGTTAATAACTGGATTTTGAAACAGCATGAACCCGTCTTGAATTTGATCAATCCTATTTTTAAAAAATTTTCTTTCCAACTTAACAATTTCAGATTCATCTTTAACCTCAAACACTTCAATATCAAAATTTTCATTTAACATTTCAGTATTCATTTCTTCAGCATAAACGACTAAATCACTTTTAATTAACTTGATTACTTTACCATCAGCAAATTTTGATGTTTGAGCCACTGTTTGCTGCATGTCTGTAGCTGCGAGTGCATTTGTTGGATCATCAACTTGTTTGGTGTAATAAACATTTATATCGATTTGGGGTATGTCGTAATTTCTAGAAGTTGAACTTAAACCTAAATTTTCAACTGTTTCTTCAACATTGAAATCATAGTTTGTTTCATCGTGAGTTTTAATTTTAACTATTTGTCCCTGACACGTAACTAATTTGGTTGCAGGGGCTAGCTGTGCATTTTGAGCATCAAAAATAACGTCGGTAATTGAAGAGTTGTAAGAAAACTTGTCGGTCGAAAAATTTTTGTAAGGAGGCGAAATGTCTTGATCTGCTGGATCTAAGGTGCCAACATCTGTGGTTGCTACTTCTAAATAATTTCCGGCTGCTGGAAATGTTTCTATATCTGTAAAACTAAGAATCCCTTCTATAAATTGAGTTTCGTTTTTAATTCTATTGTTAATATCATTTTGTTTTTCTGTGAAACCTGCATATTGACTGTCGTACAATATTCCATCATCAAAAAATGAATAGAAAACTGGCTTAAGCTTGCCCACCGAAAGACGTTGCTTTCCGTACGGTGTCAGTTTAAAGTCGATGACTTGCTCTTTTTTGTTTAAAAATTTTGCCATTTACAGTCTCGTTTTACTTCTTCCTACCTTTTATCTTCACGCCGTTTTGTTTACGGGCCACGGCCCTGCGGCGGCGTGTTCTTGTTGCGCCTTCAGTTGGCAAGGCTCTAGTGCGCTGAGGCTTCATAAGAATTTCGACGTCTAACTTAACTAGCTCAACAAAAGATAAATAATCGTATGGCCAATTGAATTGGATCTCGTACTCGCGCTCTTTGTCTTCAACCTGATTAATTTGGCTTGTAGCTTGTCCTGCCTGATCAACAAGTAAGTCGTAGTAGTCAGTTTTTGCTCTTTGTTTAACCTTGAACACCATCCACCTTAAATTAGGATGATTAAGAATTTTGGTATTTATAAGTTCATTGTTAGCTAAATTATGACTAACTGTTGATTTTTGGAAGCTTAGCTTCTTGTAATCTCTGGGTGCTGTGTTCTGCCAAATGTACGATAAGTCATCACGATCAAATTCATAATCAAATTCTAACACATACATTGCCACAGGATCAATATTTTTATTGTTCAGTGCATCAAATTCTGGTGGGAATATGTATTTATCCATTGCGTCCGCTAATCTTCTTATCGACTCGCCAGCTTGTTCAGTGGTACCTCTGTCAGTGACAGCCAATCTCCAGCGAGATTTTGGTATCTTAATAAACTGTTTAAGGGTTTGTTCAATGGTGTTTTTGGGATTTTTTCTTTTAATTGCTGCAATTCGCTTTTTAGACAACGTACGTGTGATATATGGTATCGCAACAATCGCTTCGCTGATTGTTGTTTTTCTTTTAATTTCACCCAATCTTTCTTCATTATTTGTTTGATCAAAACCACACAATTTCGATAATGATTTTACTTTACTAGATATAGATCGACCAGCAACAACATCAAAGTTATTGTAAATACTTGGTTCGTGATTAACCATGTAATGGTTTTTCAACCAATCTAATGGTATTTCTGTAATTTCCATAAACACACCGATGTCTGGAGATGTTGGTATTGTTCCAAACTGGTGCCACATGCCTCTAGGAACTGAAGCGGAACCAAAATTTTGTGGCAATGTCAGGGTGCCTTTTTCAGCACTAATCGGACGTGGGCCCTCATCATTGAAATTGAGCATTGGGCTTTCCCACTTGGGCCTAATCAACCACTTTTGACCAACCGTCTTGTTGGTAATTTGACCCTTGCTGGTGCCATCGGGCCCTTGAGTTTGTTCAAGGATTCTTTCTACACCAAAAATGTCGAGACTTGATGTAATCTGCATGGAGTTAACATTAAGCCTAAAGCCGTCATATGGTGATGGAATTGTATTGTCATCGTTAGGCGACACATTTGGATTAAACTCGCCACAGCTAGTGCCTGCGCGTTGTTGCACAGGAACCAGCGATGGTACACCCTTCTGGTTGCGAATAGTGGGCAAGTTATTAATAAATTCGGGACTGCCGTAGAATTTAATTAATGGACCAGTATCAAATCGCCAACAGTATGTTTGAGTTTCAGCTAAAATTCTTTCTAAGTCATATGCAACACTAGCAGATGGCCTAAAAATTAAATCAACCCACGATTCTCCATTTGTATATGGTGGAGTAAACGCCGGATTATAACCATTAAAACTGTCCATAGCTGACTTTTCAAACGAAGCTGTGTAGTGACCAGTTTCTGCGCCTGCACCAGAGCCACTAACTGTAATTTCTTTTGTAGAATAACTACCAGTTGGCCGGCCGGCTACAGGAGGGCCAAATGCTGTTGGTCTAGAATACATGGTGAATGTCTCTTTGAAGTCTGGATTCATTTTCGGATCTTGCGGTAGCGGGAATTCTGCTTGCAGCAACAATGGTTGCCCAATGCCACTTTCATTCGATGCTGATAGATACGCTCTAGCTCCAAGGAGGCCGTATGCACTATTTTGTCCAGCAATACCTGCAGACCCGCTAGTGGCGCCTGTTTCTCCTGCAACACCTCCGGTTTTTGTTTTTCCGAAAGAATCAAATTCGTGTTGATAAGTTCTTGCACCGTTATGCGATCTTTTCAATTTAATTCTAGCCATGTAAACTTCACCGGCAGAGAATTGCAAATCGTTTGTCACTGTTTTTGAACGCAAAGTTGTTAGCGAACTATCTTTCAAGAAGAAGTTTGCAGTTTCCCCAAAAAAGTTTCTTGCAGCCATGGAATAAACATTGTCTCCAATGTCTGAAAGCTGCGCATGACTTCTTTGAGAGGGGAAGTGCATTGATGCCGAGTTTGTTTGGCCGTCGAAACAAGGCGCACAGCGATAAAATGCCCGCAAAGTGCTCATGGATGGGTGTGTTTCCATTTGTAAAAACTTATAACCGGGTAAGAAAGATTTTGGCCTAATTATAGCTTCAAATGGCAACCTTCGATCCCAGAACATGCCCCCTCGGTAACCAGTACTACCTGAAAAATCAAGGAAGCCTGATGTTCTGTCAGGACCAGCAGTCGTTTCCGACGTCGCGCCGCGAGAATTAGTAATTGTCATGGCGAAGTTATGATCATTGTGACCAGCCTCGCCGTCACCAGCAGTTCTGCCATAATAACCACTTCTTATCTTAGTTGGATCGTGGATAAGAGGATAGTCGACAGCCATACCAGACTTAATTGAATTATAAAGAATTCCCGGAGCAAACATCGGCTGCATAATTGTATTTTGTACAAGCTTGCCTTTTTTCTCCAACAAAGCACGGCGGCCGTCTTTTCCGTAAACGACATTGCGTTCACTACCATAAGCAACTGATGCACTCACCATCATAGCTTGCCCAAAAGACATACTAAATTCTGAAACTAATTGTACAGTTCTTTGAGCTGGGTAAAATCCATCGTAAGGGTTGAATCTGATTGCTCCGGTGGCTGAAAGCCTAATCTGATCTGCTTTTAGAAGTGTTTCTCTTTTAATTCGCAAAAAGTTTTTTAAGAAATCAGAATTAGAGTAGTCTTTGTAGAAATTTTCATGGCGAGTACCACTTGAGGTAGGTGGCATATCTCCAACGTTTCTTCTAATTCCAACATTTGGATTAAAGTCATTGGAGTGTGGTAACTCATAATGATCTATATCTACAAGATTTGTCAATTCTGCGCCATTCATTTTCATATGTCTGGCGTGCCTGCTCATTCTGAATTCTGGTATTATAGCAAAGCCTTTAGCTTTGAGATCTAAATCTTCTTTAAATGATCTATAATTGTCCCACCATGGAGAAGACGATGCCGTGACAAAAATGATTCCGTTCATTGAATCTTCCTCAATTGTGATGCTGGAAGTTTTCATTAAGTAACCTGCTTGAGCGCCGGCTTCCCATAGTGCTTGCCCGGAGCCAGGGATGTTTAGCCTATTAGCAAAAACAAATGAGGCGCTTCTATTTGGAGCAGAACCAGTTTCTGGTATACGTGGGCCCTGTGGTGATACAACTGATGTTGGAGTATCTAAAACATGGGGGCGAGCATACAACGCAGATGGCGGAACATATATAATTGGATCATTAATTGATGCCGAAAAATACCCATTGTATTCATTTTGCAACTCTCCCGAAAATCCATTAAAAACGTTTTGGTATTTGTAGTTGTCAAGATCAGTAATACTTCCCTGCCCCTGATTATCGGCTACAGATCTTGTCAAGAAGTGCGCTGATGGGTCTAAGACCCAAGCACTTTGGCTGAGGTTGACCCGCATAGAATTGAAAGGCTTTAACATGCGCCCTATTTCTGCGCGAGTTGTATTGCTTTTTGTAAGTATAGCTGCTCTTCCGCCGGCTCTTCCGCCGGCAGGAAACTTGCTTTCATCATTTGCGGTTGACGAACCATGTTCATCTGCCCAAAAACAATTCTGATAGAAGGGCCTTTCTGTCCCAGAAATAAACTCGTTTCTAAGAGATGGGAAAATGTTTTGAGAAAACAGTACCCAATTGACATTAAAGGAGCCGCCGCCTTTTGCCATTCTAATAACATCTCTATAAGATTTAAAACCTTGATCATATCTTATTTCTGTAAGCTCATCCAAAGCTTGTTGGCTGAAATAGATATCCTCGTTGGTATTTGTCACCTTGAATGTTGTTGAAGCTCTGGCACGTTTTCCTGGGGCTGTTGGATCGGTGAGCACTCCGCCTATGTTTACCAACATTGTGCGACCTTTCATTGAAACTGGAGGCACGGTGAACTTTGTTAAGTTTTCTCCACTGCCTGTCTTAATTACCAATTCATTTTCTCTTCTTTGCTTCATAATTAATTGGTGGCTATTTTGATGGAATTTGTTCCAACCCCAGCCATACTTTGACCCGCGCTTATGCAGCAATTGATTTAAGTAATCTGGTTGTTCGACGGCCCGGGTCGCACCAATCAAATCTTCATTAAGTTCGATTGTGGTTGAGCCCATTGTGCCCGTGTCATCGTCGACGGGATCAAGCACAATTGTATTGATTCGCGTATTCGTAGGTTGGTAAAAACTGCCTGTTGTAGCTTGTGACGCTGTCACAAAAGACCAGTAGTAGTTTAAGAAACGCCCTGCGGAACTTGAACGGTACGGGCCATACTCAAGGTTTGTTCTTTGGTACCCCGCATATTCTATACCCTCTGCACCAGTTATTGAGCTTGAAAGCCAACGATATTGTCTATCATTTTGTGGTATTGGGCGCGTGACAAAGCCATTATCATACCTTCTTCTGCTACCATATCCAGTAATAAATTCAACTAATCTAGTCTCGGGTGGTTGGCCTGTTAAATTAGCAGAACCTGTTCCTGCTTCCAGAACTGACGGATCTGCGAAAGTTGCCCTTTGTGCTGTAAAATGTAGATTTGCTGCATTTTTAACGTCGATAATAATGTTTCCATTAGATGCGCTAAATGGAGATGTAACTGTTTGATTTTCACCCGACATATTATCACTAGGATGATCACCCATCCTCCACCATGATAAAAGACTTGAGCTACCTTGAATACCTGATTGTGTTAAGTTTTGTGGTGCGCCGCCGTTATATAATGCCAATACTTCAGCATCAGTAAGCGTTGTGCTATGTAAAGACATTTCATCAACATCACCTGTGTATTCATAGCCGAGACTGTCCATTTCGCCAAAAAATCCGATAGGGTAGGTAAATTCAGTGCCAAAGCCTCTAAAATTTAATATGTTTTCTGAACTGGTTGGGAAATACGCATGCGGTGAGGACCCCGGGAAGTATAGATTCTTTGACTCACCATTTACATAAATCTTCACAGTTGGTCCGCCGGTTATACCATCAAATGTATTCCCTACAGAACCCCCACTCGGCAATGAGCCGTGCGCGCCGCTGATAGTTAACACAACATGTTTCCATCCTGAACCCGTCATAACGGCATCAACTGTGGTATAATTACCGTAATTAAATGTGCCGTGACCATTAGTAGTCTGGAAATAATACCTTAGCTTGCCACCGGTTTCTCTTCGAAGCGCATGGATTGGCCCCACCGAGCTGCCTGCCCAGCCTAATTCAAGAATTTTCATGCCAGAATTGTCTGGCTTAAGCCACCCGCTCCATGTAAACAATACTGAATCGTTGTTTGAGTCTGCATGTACCGCATCAAATACTCTTTCTCGACGCTTGGTTGAGTCTTCAATGACTGCAATTACGCCTCTTCCGTTGCCAATTTCTATTGATTTATCATTTACTAAGCCGGTGTCTGGTATATTTTCATCTTTAAAATCATACCTGATGTTGAAACTGTACCTAGTGTTTCTATGTATTTTGTGAAACCCGGGTGGCTGGTCGTAAGAGGCACCCGGGCCTTGGTTTGCTGGGTTTTTGCTGGCGTTGTAAACTGCAGCAATTTCTTCGCTTCCTAATACGCTGTTCCAAACTGCCACATCTGCAAGTTGTCCTTGAAACGTTCGATCGCCTGTGTTCCTGTTGCCTATATAAGCATCTTGGCTAATAATTCCATAAAAGGAACCTGTTTGGTTTCCACTTTGGGTAAAAGTTGTTTGCGGTTCGCCATTTATATAAAATCGCGGATTGTTCGCCGCGGATAGAGTTGCATCGAAAGTAACAGCAAGGTGTACCCATTCATTAGTAGGAACAAGATTCGTTGAAGTTCTCCACTGAACAGTATTATTTCCATCAAATTTAGCACCGAAATACAATCTTCCTGCAGGGCTTGTGTACCAAAATATGTCACTATCACCAAAATCTAATAAACGTCCGTAACTATTTTCTCCATCACCAGTTTTGTTGGCCCAAGCTGCAAAAGTCATTTTTTGAGTTGAGCCGTTTCCATTTCCAATAATAGCATCCCAAGTTGCCGAAGTGCCCACAGTGGTAGCATCATCGCCTGAAGAGCTAGTACCATCAAATGTGCAACTTGCTGTTTGAATGTAAGCGGAGGGGAACAAAGCTGTGGAAAATGCCGGCCGGTGACTAGCTGAAACAAAAGACCCGGTTCTGTTGTTACCACTACTATCAGCTACAGTACCGCCGTTTGAAACATCTTCATTTAATCTCCACCAACCCTGTAGAGAGTTACTTGAGCGATAAACGTTATGTTGAGAATAACCAATAAATGATTTATTTAAATCATACTTTACTCTGGTTTCATCATCTGGGAATGCAACGCTATCCCTACCAAATTTTGCGGTGTGTCTTGCATAGTGTGAATTGAGACCAAAATCTTTACCATGAATGTCAGAAACAACAGTAGTTGTAGGTGTACTGCCGTGAACCTCTGGGATAGAGCCGGATGCACCTTGAGAGCGTTTAATGACACTTAGGTTTCTAAAAGGCATCGCACTGTAGACTGAATATTCACCAGCCTTAAAGTCTCTTGCACCGTGAACATTTGCTTCAGGACCCAAGGTACCGGCAAATCTAGAAGTAATAATTGTTTTGTTAACCGCTCCGGTCAAATATCCAACATTATATTCCCCAACAAATTCGTGATGGCCATGGGCACCGCGATGGCGATCTAAAAATGTGCGAATGTTCGTAGTGTGCTTAACATTATCTAGCTGCAGCGGTAATGTCGGTTGTTGCTTATTAAACTGTCTTGAATTTTGTGTAGCACCAAATGAGTGCAAGAACTCATACTGATTCTGATAATTGCCCGGAACGGTTGTTTTTCCTCTGCTGCCAGATTTTTGTGATATGTTCCTTATGTTTACGGGTCTTTTCGCAATATGATCTCTGAAAAGATATGCCTTTTCGTGAGGTGTGTAGGGATAAGGTACTGTTCCCGCTGGTGGATTATAGTCTGGCGGTGGGTAATCGGGACCGACTAAGCCGATGGCTCCAGTAGGTACTATGGAATTAGCGCCGGTATTAAAGGTAGTTGCTTCGTCGCATGTGCCCAGCAAAATTCTCCAAGCTTCTGGTCGGTTTTCTGGTGCGTCAGTACCATCATTCAATGGAACATGGCGCGACTGATGACCACCCACGACATCTTGAGTAAAAATACCCTGCATTGGGACTTCTTGCGAAACACCATAGCCATCAATGTGCAAGTTAGTAATTTCTAAGTTTGGACCAACTCGTTGTACAACTTCCCTGTTATACCCAGTGTCTACTTGAACACTGGAACTCATAACATTGAACGGGAAGGAAAATGTTGATTTAGTGTTCTTGTAGCCTATGCCGTCTTCCCAGTCTCTACCATGCTGGACCTTAAACATTTTTGTTTTCTTTCTAATAAAATTATCGGGCCAAGAAAAATCAATGTAATCTTTCAGAGGGATAGATTCACTTACAAACCCAAGCAACACGTTTTGTGGAATAAAGACGCCACCTTCTTTTGAAACTGGCCCAGCCGGTTTAACAGCTGTCAAGGTATAATCGATACTGTTGTTGTTTTTAGTATTTAAACCACCTTGAATACGGTGAACACGGTTTCTACTTCTAATAATTGTTCTGTCTTTCTTAACCTGATCAACTTCGATGTGCATTGTTCTCACACCTGCAGAACGAGTACGATCGCCATACTTGTTAGACATGTATCTCGTACCGCCAACGGTTGTTAATTTTGGCAACCCTGCGCTACTACTGTATGTGGGCTTTGTGTAAATAACGGACTTAAATTTATCTCTTTGTGTATCAATAGTAGTGTCATTCGAGGTAATTTCTGACTGTTTCGATTCTGCTCTTTTATCCCAATAGCCGGGTGCTTTCACAGTAGGTCTTGGCGAACTCGGATAACTTTCTAATGAAGTGTCAGTGACGCCGTCATCACCGCCGCCGCCAATATGAGGTATAACCGGCTCATAAGCACGCCAGAATTGGTCGGAATCGATAATGTTTAGTTTAGATCTGTACTTGTTTCTTTCTAGAACATGGCTTTCAATAATGTTGCTAATGTTATCTATATATTCTGCTGAAGCCGGCACAAGTTGTGAAATTGCAGTTGTAATTGCTTCATCATACCACTTATAATATTCGATGTATTTTTCAACTGTTGAAACTTCTTTAACTCTTCTGAAAAAGGCCTCTCTAAGTTTTTCTAGTGTTTTATAGCGGCCACGATATCTATTAACTGGGCGACCGATAATATTGTGGAAGTCTGCTGCCCCCGCAAAGAAATCTAGCATTTCTTCGCTTATGGCATTATACAAGCTTTTTTCAATTGAGAATTGGTAACTCGGTACAATTTCGTTTCTTCTTAAATTAGGAAACAACATGTCTTGATCAGAAAACAACTGAACCATATCAGATGAAATAACTGTTTCGGGGTCTACAAACTTGTATGTGTTGACTGTTTTCTTCTCAACGACATCTGTTGAGTTTGCATTGAAGCCATGGCCGTATCCAGTATACTGATAACCCGACACCGCTTTTACCCAATCTCTTGCGGTACCAGTACTACCAGTTACAGAACCAGAGCTAAAGTCTTGTACAACAAAGTTACCGTTTGAATCAGAGCCCGTTACATTTCCAAAATTCCAATTGAAAACAAGCGTGTCCGCGTTTGTAGCATTAAAGCCATACAAACTTGTATCTAACACAGAGATTGATTTGTATGAACTTGAAACCCCAATATTTTCAAAGTCAAACGAGTGTTGTATCAAATCATCATCACCGATGTATTTCATCCAAAATGCAACCGACGAAGCATAAACGTCTGATCGGTATCTGACTGCACCTGTTAGGTTTGTGCGATCAGCACCCACAAAGGGTCGCTTTCTTGCTTGTATAAGATGCTTAGCTACAGTACCCGTTAAATCATGAGTCAATCTAAAGCTATTGTACACGCCGGGCGCTTGTGGGTTGTAGCCGGCAAAAACAACTTCATATGTGCCATCACCAGATCCGGTAACAAAAGGAGCATATGGATATTTCTTAGGCCTTACCCTAACAGAAAGATTCCATTTTTCGTTATCATAAAGATCAAAGTAAGTACTACTTGTCAATTCAAAATTAATTGATGCAGTTGCGAATGAAGAAGAAATTTTAAAATATGCATTTTTAGAGCCGATTGAATCTCTGACCGCATATACTCTTATTGTTGCTTGATCGTCTTCGTTTTTAGTAGTATCGACACCTTGAACGCGATCAGTGTCTCCGGAAGCGACTTGCACAAATCCAAACAATGAAATTTGATTATAGTTTTCGTCTCTAATAAAGTTTCCTAATTCATTATTGAAATTAGGAAACAAGAAATTACCTTCATAAGTAAGGCCATATGGGTCTTGATTTTGAGAGCCGTTAACGGAGCCAGAAACTCCAACATTTTCTAAACCAGCAAGGGAAGCCGATCTGTTGTAAATAACTGCTTTGCTGTTGTTTGTTGTATTGAAATTAGCAAAATTTTTGGTCAGCTTTTTTAAAGTTAAATTGTTTCTTAGCTCGTATTCTTGATTATTGGAATTAACTTTAAGATTTAATAACCCATCACTAACGTTGAAACATCTCAAGACGTTTCTAATAGCTTTTTCTGTTCCCTTTGTTTTATAGATGTCAGCTAAGTTTCTATAAAGATTTTGGTAAATTAAGTTTTTCGTTTCCTCAATATCGTTTTCAAAGTTTACGCTATCGCTTCGATTCATAAATTTTTCTAAAATTGTCGAATCAACAAATAATTCTGGGACATATAAGCCCATTGATTGTGGATAGTGTTGCGCCATAGGATAAACTTTGTGTGACGCGCTTGGGTATTGAGCAAACTTTATCTTAGGAACTTCAGAAATTTGCAGCTTAAGTTTATCAAGATATGCACCTATAACGTGTGTAATGTATCTTAAATGTGAATTTGACGATTCAGAATCTTCATCTTGAATCCACCCCGGAACGTGTGCAACAAGTGCAGCATTATTTCGAGCGTCGTGATCGGAGCCAGTTAAGTGTAATTCATCTCTGAGACTAATATAACTGGGGTGGTTCATCCTAATGATTGGATCTTCAAACTCTTTGGTCGCGACCGATGCAGAAACAATAGCTGAGCCAGTATTTCTACAATTAGCAGCATACCCAACAAAAACACCGTTAGTGGCTCTACCAGCGTAATCTAATACTATACTGTCGGTTGATGCATCAGTAGTAATACCTTCGTTAAACTTGTAGTAAACACCTAAATCAGCACTGTAAATATCAGAATTAGAACCACCTCTTACATTGGTAAACCAGTTAGTTCCAATCTCTCTAGCGTTTCTTGATGTTTTCCAGTATCTAAATTCATCAAGAGAGCCTGATAAACGACCTGCGCCGGCGGTAGCTGAAGACGAAACTGGGTTTGTTATGAGAGCGCCAATACGAGCTTGCATGCTCTTATCATTAAGTTCTGGAATCCTTACAAACGGCTGTCTGTAATCTTGAGCATGGCCAAGGGCTTGAATATCAGTTTGAGGCAAGACAATATCCCAGACTGCTACGTCAGCAATTTCACCTTCCCAGTTATTATTTCTTTGTGATACATTTCCAATAACACAATTTTGATTTTTAATTCCCATGAATGAACCAGTTGGTGCCCCACTTTCAAGCTCAACAGTTTTTTCTGATCCGTTTACATATATTCTAGGGAGGCTTCCTGATAAAGTATCTCTTGAGATTGAACCATCAGACGATGCAGATTGAAAAGAATGCGCTGAATCATAAGTAACCAGAACATGGTCCCACTGATCATTTGTTATAGAATCGGCCGGTGTCCTGTATACAACTCGGCCGCTGGAGCCGTCAGCGCTTTTCCATCTAACTGAAAATTTAACTTTATTGTTTGAATCTGTATAAAGTGAAATATCTTTGAGACCAAAATCAATTATTCTACCATAACCACCGCCACCGTCGCCAGTTTTACGTACACGGGCAGAGATTGTAAATTTTGGACTATTTGATGCGGTTTGATTTGTACCTATAATCCCATTCCACAAACTTGCATCACCAATGTTGACACCATATAATGCGCTATCAAAATCAGCAGAAGCACTTTGAATGTAAGCACTTGGAGTCTTGGTAGACGCTGCAGGTTTATAGCTACTACTGGCATAGCTACCGGTGCGACCATTTTGGCTCCAATCTATTACATATTCGCCGCGCGGATCTTCTAACTTCCACCAACCCTGTAAGCGCTTATATGAAGTGTACCGATGTAATTGGTTATTTAAATATCCAGCGCCGAGAGTAGAAGCCGGCGCAAGTTCCAAACTGTGTGTTAGAGCATAAGGAGATAGTGAGCTGGAGTGCGAAAATCTACCATTTACGTAAAGTTCTGTTTTTAATATTTGTTTTTGCGATCCAGTATTGTAAAATCGTAAGCCGTAATGATTCCAATCTCCCATATTTTCGTGTTGACTGCTTAGACCTAAAAGCAAACTTCTTTCAAGTGTGCGTGGTTGATCAGCGCCAGACATAATAGTAACTACGAAAGGTCGTTTTCTAACAGGGGTATCATGATGAGTTTTTGTCCCAGTAAGCTCAATTGTTAAACGTGAGTAATCAGCATGGGTATTTGCTTTATTGTTCCATGCGTCAAAAATTACCTGTCTACCTGTTTTCGTGTCGTTATCAAGAGAGCCTGTTTTCATCCAAAACTCAACTGTGACGCCGTTGTCAAAGTTTGCTTTTAGGTTCGACTCTCTTGTTCCAGTTGCATAGTCAGCGGGTAAATTTTCATTTCTGTATAAATTTGGATCATATATATTAGAGTTTTTATAACTGCTGTTTGCCGCATTGGGCATTAAATCTTTGAGAGCTAAACTTTTTGCTGATCCGGTACCGGGGCCGCCGTTAAATTGTATATATTGTTGAGTTGTCGGAATGCCATAATTATCAATTTGGTCACTTGTAGAATATCCATCAGGGGCCAAGTTGATATAACCAGTTGAGCTTGGATATAGATTTTTTAAAATGTATCTTTCAATGTCAAGTGATTCGTTTAGGAATTTTGTAAGCTCAAACTCAGAGCCATCATATGGATAAAAGTCAGTGATTCTTTTTAAGGCAGAATTATAATACAATCTTGCAGATCCATATGTTGCAAAGTTAGATGGATCCGAGTAATCAACAGCGGGCACAAAACGTTTTTTATCAATTGTTTTTTGTTCAACGTTTTTTGAAGATTCGGCTTCACTAAATATTTCTTTTTCATTTCCAGCCGACACCCGAGAGTTATCGACTACATTATCAAAAAGTTTTTTAATACTCATGTTTCTCTACTCTAAAATTAAATTGTTCATTTTGTTCTTGCCATGACAATAATTCATCATCATAAAATGCAAATTTAAATGCGTATTCATAGCCGGGCTGCAAAAGGCTCATATCAAAATCAAAATAACTGCCTGAGACATCATAAGACAGGCCAGTGGCAAAATCAGAACCTGTGTTATGGGGTACCGCCTCTATATTGTCGACAGTTCTTATAACTCTAAAAGATGCACTGGGGATAACCATGTGTTCTGCTGTTTCAATTGCTTTGGTATAAATTGTTGGGCTCCAATTTTTCTCCCTGACATATAAGTTAAATCTTGCTTTTTGGTTCGACATATATGAATTTCTTAGATTTGTAATGTTTAAAAAATAAACAGGCTCACGTGCATGCACGTTGCCCTTATATTGCTGTGTTGTAATTGAGCCTGTAAAAAATTCTGTGTTTGAATTGTCGTGCCAAACATCAAAGAGCCTGTCTAAAGTTACATCAGCAGATTTGGTCAGCCCAACAGAGCAGGAATATATACCAGTACTAACGTACCCACCGGTTATTGCTGTTTCACCTGTGTAAAGCCTAAGTTTGGAGCCACTTGGTGCATTATTGTTAGCTGAACCAGAATAGAGGCTAACAAAAATATTACCTGTCCCAATGCTGGGTATGTTCCTTAGCCGGCCTCTTACGTAATTGTAAAGATAAATTGTATTTAAATTATCTTCGGCCGGCGCAAGGGAACTGCTAAAGTAAAAGTTCCCGCGGTCATCTTTTGTAGTTGAATCCCACCTAGCTTCTAAACAAGGTCTCTTGAAAAAATATTGGGTACCACGTGCAAAAAATCTTTTTGTATAATAAGATTTCTTAGCGCCATCTGGATTGTGGATCATGTTTTCTGCATTTTCTCCACTAGAGTGAGAGAAGTAAGCCTCATAGCTAGCTGATAGCCTAACGCCTAGGCCGTAATTTTCTTTTGTGCCAGCAATCCATTGCTCAACCATTTCGCTAATATCTATTTCAACATCGCCAATGCCGCCTGAAAAGTGCTGAGTATACGTCGGAGTAGCATGATAATCACCGCCAATGTTTGACCATTCTGCGTCTTTACTCGCCCTAATCCAGTTTGAACCAACCTGATTTTTTGTTAAGTCTTTGTAAGTCTCTAGGTCCAGACCATCACCTTCTTCCCATGATCTTGAAATTGCCTGCACAACAAATTTAAAGTCCCTCGGGATAGTACGCGAGTGACCAGCTTCGAAGACTCTTAAATAAAAACTTACGCTACCAGATGCAGGCAATGATCCTGAAGCTCTGCTAGCTGAGATTTCTGAAATCGGAAAGGACATCAGCACTCTTGAAAGTTCTTGCGAACCAGTCGTTGCGGAACTACTAAGGGCTTGCCTTTCCCATATGGAGTATACCTCAACTACATCCGCTTGCCCTGTGTTGGAGCCGGTAGCGCGAGTAGACAGGTTGTCTTCATATGTATTTACTATTGTGTTGTCTGCGTTTGCTATGAATCTTTTTATTGACATTATCTTGCCGTCCCAACAATATCAGTACCGGGAAATTTTATTTCAACAATTGCGTTCTTAGGAACGATAATCATGTTGCCGTCTGGTGAAGTGTTCTTATCAATATCAATTGACGCACCTGAATAATTAGTATCTGTTTTATTTACAACTTTAACTTTTAAAACATCGAGCACACCACCGACAGACTTTAATTTAGCATATATATCACTTACTGAAAAGTGTTCGCCAATAAAGAACCCTTCTTCGTAATGTGAAGAAAGGGCGCTAACGCACCTCTGTATGGTGGCAAACTTATCTGCACCTGATTTTACTTTAATACTGAATACTATACCAAAATTTAAAATGAAGGGGTTCAAAATATCTATAGTATCGTTAATCATTCTAAATTCATTTAACCACACTTTTAGATTTTTTTTAATTGTATTATTGGTAGTTACGAGGTTTCCAAAAGGATCTTCAGAAATCACGTAAAAATTCAAATTTCTTTTTTCTGAGTCTGGGTCTTTTTGGACTGAACACCTTTTAATTGAGCCAAACTTTGATGGCATTCTGTAAGCTATATTTTCATAATCTGCTTGGGTAACAGCTCTATTCTGCGTAGGGAAGGTATCATAAATTCTCTGCTTTACCTCTGCAGAGGTCAAATTTGTTACATCTCCAATGATTGGGGTTTCATTATTAACTTCAAGTGAACGACGAACTGTATTTAATTTACTCGTAACTAGGCTTGCTTGTTCCTTAAATTGGAATAAGCCATTTGTTACCTCATTAAGCTGACCAGCAGCAACATTAGAATTTGTTGGGTTAGTCGTTCTTAGTGTTATTGTGAGGGACGTGTTAGATGGCACAATGCCGAATGAATCATTTTTAGAAAGCTTTGTTGGATCGAATGATGTATCGGTTACATAACTTTTTCCGAATATGTCCATGGCAACAGCCTGTGGTGTTGCAACAACGTTACTTTCTCCAGCTTTTCCGCTACCAAATTGTAAAAACGTGTTTTGTCTTTCGTGTTCAACAACAAATTTTCTTGATACTAAAAACGGCTTTATTATTGAAGGTACATTATCGTTTTTAAAGTTTCTATTAGCGACCTCTTTGTAGACCATATCTTGTGACAAATGTTTAACTTCAAAATATTCGTTTCCTTGCTCATCAAATACAGAAATTATCTCAGATACATTTGCAGTTTGTATGGCCACTCTTTTAAATCTTTCATAGTCTCCTACGTTTACTTTTTCAGTTGCAAAAGCGCCAGAAATAACATTTCCAAATGCCTTAATAGCATAGTGTGTTGGAGCACCAGTTGTATCGTTCACTCTCGCAACAACCACTGTGTGTTTTGAATCAGAAAAATCAATATTTTCCATAAGCGTAAAATGCAACTTTGCGGGCGTACTAAATTGTGTTCCCTTTTTTAAAATGGGAATGTAGTCTTTATCGGGCCCCAGGCCTGTTGGCGATGCTGGCACCATGATAAATATTGATGCTATTCCAAATGTCGATGGGCGGCCGGTGTGTTTATAACCTAAAATCTTTCCGTGCCTAAGTATATTATTATATTGGTACGCGGTGTCCAAAAACGCCTCGTTGATATTGTAATCTAGGTAGAACGATAACTGGTCACCAATGTATGAAACCGCATCAACCATTAAAGATGCAAATGATGCCTCACTAAAATCTTGAAACGAATCAGGATATAATCTTTCCGCTAATTCAATCAAATCATTTCTGATTGTTTCAAATTCTCTATTAGTATAATTAATTGGAACAATCTTTTTTTGTTGCTTAGACATTTAAAGCCCTCTTTCTAAATAGTAAATTCTAATAAATCTCTTACACCAATACTAGGAATTGAAAAGATTATAGCAACTCCTAACAAATTAGAATCCTGAACGCTATCTTCGAAGCTTACTTCGTTTATTGTAATAGCCGGCATGTACATATCAACTTGTTTTCTAATTTTTGTGTCAATTTCCTTGTAAGTTGTATTGTTGAAATTTTCAAACAAATAGTTTCTCATACCAACTCCAAACTCAGGTTCCATAATTCTTTCACCCGGTGCAGTCAATATTAACATTTTTAAATTTTGTTTTATTAAAGTTTCAAAATCATCAATCATGGTGTATCCATTGATTGAATCTTTTGTAATCGGTAATTTAACTGCTAATGCTGACATTTATTGATTCCTTAATATAAGTAGGATTATTAATCTTTTCCATCACATATAGTGCCATTTGCATTGTAAGGATTATCACGAAGCATTCCTCTAGCCCACCATGGAACCATACCAGTGGCAGGACTTGGGAACATTTGGTCTCTAAGGTTTCTCAACAATGCTGTTGGTGGATCATCATCTCTGCTTAACAATGGATCGCCGGGCTTGAAATCTCTGGAATAATAGTATGTCCTAAATAATCTTTTTATACGAGCCTTACTATTTCTGAGTAATATTCTATCCCAGTTGTCCCATTCGCAAACCCAAAGCCCACCAAAGAATCCCGGTTGTCTATCATAATAATGAGCCCAGCCCTCGTTACCTGTTACGCCACTTTTCTTCATGTTGAAAGTGACGGTAGTACCCTCGATAGGGTCATCACTACCAAATGGATTAAAAAGCGTTGGGGGCGTGTTTCTTTCAATGGAGAATTCTTCTTCTTTTTTGTAAATGTAAGCACGCGAGCCGGGCTTAACTTTCACTTGGCTGAAATCGGTTTTTCCAAGCCAATCTTTCTTTTTGGTTGGATTTGCTACAAAAGCACCCATACCCCAAGCAGCGAAAAACTCGCTTGTTGGCAGCCAAGAAAACTGATCGTTTGGTCCAGGGGTTACCTCTCCAATTGACGAGAGAAGGGCCATGTCACTATACATTGCTAATGTACCTGTCACTTTTTTAATTGAGAAAATATAAGACGTCATAAGTTTGTATTTTGGATCTTCTTTAAGTTTATTAACCAGACACATCAATAGTTTACTATTTGCCAAGTTTGAATGAAACTGATCGCATGTTACATCAAGAGAATCAACTTCAACACTGGTTACTTCTTGCTTTCCGTTAGGCCCATTATAATAAAATGCGAGCCCAAACCTAACACCCATTTGTCCCATGATTCCTATTTCTTCATCATACTCGTTTGTAATAAGTTTCATAGTGCCGGGAAAATATTCAGTTAGAGGTTTAGTAGTGTCCGATTGTTTTTTAATGTGTGATTCGGCTGCTGGACCTGACATTCTCTTGCCATCAATACTCACATATTTTTCTAATGCGTACGGAGACCCGGGCGGAGGGGGCCCTTGAACTGAACCAAAATCTCCAACATCACCAATTGGAACAAATGATTTTGAAATTTTCGGATAAGGTGCGGCATCTGGATCAGGTGAGTTTTGAGGGCCGGTCATATTTGGCAAATCGCCATCTTTTCCATACGAATCAATTTTATTTTCATCTTGAGATGTTTTAACGTAACCTTCAGTGCCGGCAATAACTAATTGATCGATTGGCGTCAGAACATCGTGAGCTGCTTCAGGGTCATCGCTGTGGTATGCACCAACCATGTAAATTACATCTCCAGCTTCATCTATGTGAGCATGGAATGCACCTTGATATGCGTCACCAAACCCATAGCCATCCTCTGAGTTCTTGTCTATAGCGACCCTAAATTCGCCACCATCAGTGTAATAAGGGCCAGGAAATTTAACACCCCTGCCTTGTGGATCAGGATTTTGAGGCGTTGGTAAACCCATTGGTTTTTCAATAATTTTTGGACCTGCAAATCTTAGATTACTACCGGCACACATGTTTTCAAAAATGTAATAATCTAAATCAAAAATATCAGGATTGAAGCCATATTTTCTCATGTTGCCTACCATTTTTTCGCCCATTACTGACAATTCATGGTTTACAAGTTGCATCAAAATTAGCTTCGCATGTTCCTCCACTGACTGGATTGCTTCAAGATTTTCGTCAGATCGTATACCCTTGAGACTCTGGAACCAGCCGGCTTCTCCGGCCATTTTTTTATCGTGCATACCTAAAACAGTTTGTCTTACTTTTTTACCATCAGAACTTCTGCGATATCTTCTGGTAGTGGTTTTTCTATATGTAAATCCATAATCTGTCTGCAGGTTATTAATAATATCGAAAGCATCTTGTAGGAATCCGTTCTCTACAGGGGCCTCAATTGCGCCGGCCTCAACTAAGAAATCGTAACATTCGACCGATTGCTCCAAAAACGCATACCAAAATTCTTCATCTTTAAAAGTAGAAAATGCTTCCCAGAAAGCAGGCTGTGCATCTTTAAAATCCTCTTCCATTCTTTCGACAATATATGCAGCATAAACCGTACTGTAGTTATCTGGAAATTTGGGCATAATTTTTGAAAACACAGGAAGTGCTTTAAAAATATGTGTGCTGACATATATTCTAATCGCTGCTAGAATTGTTACATACAAACTAACTTTAGCTTGCCTATTCAAAATTCTTTTGAATGGCACTTCCCTAGTACATTCTTCTGAACCCTGTGTTAATCGAGGATCTTCGGGCAAGTTGGGGTAGTATTTGTAAACCCAACCCTTTAGTTCATCAAAGTCGATTAAATCTTGATTGTGAGGCTTACATGGGGTATATTCAGGAAATAGCACGTTAACAAATCCATACCATCCATCATTGATATTTGGTTTAATATAAAGCGGTGGCTTAAGATAACTGCCTCCAAAGACTTTTGGATCTAAATACATAACTCTTGCATTATCACCATTGTTATAAACATCTCTGCTAACGCCGAGCACCATATCCTCGTTCTCTAATAATCTACCATCCAGTGTATAGGCATAGTAAGGTATAAATTTACCCCTTTCAATAATTCCGTATTCTATATCGTCCTTAGTAAGGAAATCATACTGAGCACCATATAAAAAGCCGGCTTTGTTTTTACCTATCTCAAGACAGAACCTTTTGTAAAGATTTGTCATCTGCAGATCATATTCATTTTTAGCCACCGAAACACCCATGCCAGTCATATCGCTCAACAACAAAACAGGCGGACTAACTGCCGGCAACGTTCTTAGTACGGTAGCAAATTTAGGAAAATCAGCTATGTCTAATGATGAAGGATCGGGTATCCCGGGATTATCAGGCACTTTATTGAAACAGTCTAGGCTGTCATCAACTGCTAAAAATTCGAACTCTCTAATTCTTAGAATTCTTTCGCTAGCTCTCATAACAGCTTTGGCAATAGCTCTTCCAATTAAGTTAGCAAAAGGATATAAGATTAAATTAATTACAGACTCAATTGCCCAACCAACCAAAGGAATATTCTCAATCCAATTAGGTAAATCAAACATTGGAACTTTTAAGAAATCATCTTCTAAGGCTTCGCCAAGTGGCCCAACGTGATCAGAACCCCAATTTAGTTTTTCAACTATTTCGACTCTCATGTTATCATCAAACCTGTTTAGGACTGTACCATCTTGCTGTTCGTATACATCTTGGTAGTAACACTTAAGATCAAAACCATATGACCACTCGGTGCTCAAACTAGCAAAGTGATCCGCCCCATCACCATCATTTGAAGAAACGTAGTTGCCACTCAAATCTTTACCACCTAATCTCATGCCTGCGGCATTGTCTCTGAAATCGAGCGAAATGTCTGCGCCATCTCTTTTGTGTGCGTCTCTGTCTCCGCTGCTTGGTCCACCCTTTCTTATTTCTCTTGTTACGACAACCTGCTCTGCTCCCTCATCCATGCTGACAGTGGTGTTATAACCAAAGTCTGGTATCATAAATAAGTTAACACCCTGTGTTAACGAGCCAAACAGATTGTTGTATTGCAAATCTTCGAAATCAATTCTATGTCTTTTCTTACCTCTAACATTGTTGTTGGACTGGAAACCGCTCTCAACTGAATGCATAAGATCTTTGCCCATGCTTTTAAGGCTATAATATCCCGGCTTAATAATATAATCAGTTCCGGAGCCTTCCCCAGCGTTTAAAAACTGCCTCATCAGCCATTCACCAATATAAAATGGAAATTGTCCTTCTTGAGAACTGAATCCGGCTGAACTTTGGAAAATAGTAAAGAACCCGCTTGTTGATTCACCACCATTTTTTAAGTTGGTTGCAAAATTAACATATGATTTATTATTAAACGCTTTTCTGTGGTGTGCTGTAAGTGGGTTACCCATTGTATCTGACAAAATCATATTAATAAAGCCCCATGACGAATCAGAATTCCAAAAGCTTCCGTTACCAAGCATATCCTCAATGTAAGCAATTTTTAATGAGTCTAATTGTCCACCAATTGAGCCCATAGTCACAGCAGACATTTCCTGCGATTCATAAGGTAATAGTCCATCATCACAGCCGGCCTCGCTAACCAGTGGAGGCATTCCTTCCTCAATTAAAGATGGGACACCACCCTGCAACAAGTCACTCATATCTTGCAGGTCTTGCATGTTCTGGTCTCTGAAATCGCAGAATAATTGTTGTGCTTGCGCTGGGGTTGTTCTACCTTCCAACAATTTGGCACGCAATTGTCTGAATTCTTCTATTTTTTCTGGCGTTGAACAAAGCGTGGGGTTTACTGGCATCTTATCGTCTTCTGGCACTTCTAGGAAGTCTTGAAGCTTTGCACGATATGAAAGAGGGGTAATGTTTCCTATATTATTAAAGAACTTACCGATATGGCTTTTGTTTGGCATTGATTCTCTAAACTCAGGATATTCAAATTCGATTAATTGATCTACTATTTCTAAAAATTCATCAGATGGATTACCAAGCAATGCTGAACTCATTTCTTGTTGTGTTACTGAGGATGACAAATCTAAACCAAATTGCAGTGTTGTATCTCGATCGGCATAGGCCGTGGCGCCCATACCAACTTGGCTCATCAAATCAACTAGGGTGTCGTCAATTTGTTCGTCGGGAGTATCAGGCCCACAAATAGATTCCCTAATAACATCTTTCAAGTTGGCTCTTCCTGTCATCGCAGCTGGTAGTGATGTAATAATGTCTGCACCTAATTCTAATGCCGCACAAATAGCCTTACCTATAATCTCGCAAATTTTAACCAATATATTGAATAAGATAATTGCCAGAATCTGCATAATTAACCATTTTGCAATATCCCACAATTTTTTAGTGATGTCAGCAAAGTCAGCAAAATAAATTAGCGGATTTTCGAACATGAAGCGTGAGGTTCTGATTTCGTTCATGTTTCTACAAAATGGCAATGTAATGTCTTTAATAAAGTCCATTATTGACGGATGCATAAATGGCGGATGAGGACAATCTAAAAATCCAAGAAGATCAGTAATAAGCTGAGCACCCGGGAATCTATTCAACTCGTCAACTAGTGCTAATAAGTCGTCTGAGTAAACCTCAACAATTGCTACTAAGTAAGCTTCAATAACATTGTCAACTTCTGGCTCTTCTCTCTCGCCGGCAACTCCAGCGTCAAAGGCTTCTAAAACTGAGCGTTCAGTTGTAAACCTAGCACCGGGCTTATAAGCCTTGGATGTGCTTGGCGTCATCATGCCCTCACCAGTACCTTCAATTCTGTCTTGTCTTTCTTTGTCAATTATAGCTTGGTTTTCCCACGGCTTGGGCACGACCCCTAAACTAGAGAAGAACTCGCCATCTTCCAGTTGTTTTCGAACCATCGCTTCAATTTCAGCTTGCTTGTCCGGTGGTAGACCCACAAAAAGATCTCCAAATTGCTCCATGCCCATACCCTTGAGGGCAGACATAACCATAGTACTCAATAATTCATCCGCAGTCATACCCGCTGACAAACAGGAGATGGCGCCCATTACCAAGTCAAACAGGCCACACATCTTAATCCTATGTAAGCCAAATTTATAAAGTTCTGCTAATTTTTGTTTAGCTGGGCCCCAATTCGTTGTTGACGCGAACACACCTGCGCATAAAATAACAAATATATTATCGCTGGTTTCAATTTGCTTATACGCTTGTTCCGACGCCATGGAAAAAATCTTGGCTTTATCTGGCCCATTAGGACCCATTGTCAGGCCAACTAATTTTTCATCGGCATCAGAGCCCTCAATGTCCTCTCGACAAATTGCATCACGCATCATGTAGGCAACCGCATCACCTAAACTGAAAACATCATCTAGGATATCTTGACCAAGATCTTTAAGCTCGTCGTTTAATGCAGTTGCAATACAACTACCAACAGTTTGGTAGTCACTCATATCGATTTCTTCAAATTTTACCGCTGGGTATGTGTATTTTTCAACATATTCTGTATATGGGATTTGTACACGTGCATTTAAAGAAATTGCCATTTGCGGACACTGTGCAAAATAAGCAACTGCAGTTCTATCTTTCCAAGCTGATGACATGTTAAGTGATTTAAGTTTGCGCCTTCCATAAACACGCGGCTTGTTTGAACACTCTACTGTCCAAATTTTCATTTTTGTCAGCCTATACTCGTCGAAGTAAAACTTAAGCTTGGTTACCCTCTCGTCGCCAGACAAAAAGCCAAAAAACTCACCGGGTAATCTAAGACCCTTTGAATCTAAAAAGCCATCTAAATCGGTCATCAAACGATCAAGTATGCCGGTCTCAAAAAACATTCCATCGCCATAAAGATCTAAATCAAATATTGCGCCTTCTTTTGGTCCCTCAATAAAGCGAACATTACCCTCACCAATAGCTCTGCGAACTTTCAGCATTCGGCCATAAAAATTTAGGCCGCGGCGTATACGAAGCATGTCATTGACCATCTGAGCAGCATTTAAAGTTATAACCACTTCGCCGGCTTTTGTGTCATCTTCGCCGTCATCAGAACCAATTCTTTCGTCCGGCAAATTGAAAATTGTTTCAAATGGAACACGATAAAGAAGCTTCAATCTCGAATTTGGTTTAGGGTCTAAATCATATTGAGCATACAACATGCTTCTTGCTACTAAATCTTTAGTTTCAGGGGTAAGCAACCTGTCGTTGTCAGTAATAAGCTGCTCTACCTTTTCCATCAAAAATTCTTCATATTTGTCGCGAAGTTCTTTTTCAGATTGTGATGGGTCACCTTGCGCTGCGAGTTCAATAGCCTCTTGTGAACAAGTGCTTTTATAACGAGTAATTGCAACTGCTTCGTACATACAAAGCTTTTCATTAAGTCTGGATACAGTTCCATCCATTTTACGCCAATTAGATATAATTGCTGATGGGTTTGGCGTACAGGGCGCCTTACACGGTACTTCTTCCGCTTGTATTACATCATCACAGACATCGATAAGCCCATCACGATCTAAATCTTGAAATCTTATATATTTACTGGCCATTACTAAATTTAATTCCTTATGTCAAGAACACGTTAGGGCTCTTGATACACCTATACCCACTATCATTTAGGTATAAAAACTCCCACGACATCATTTTAATTCTTGTTGCCCAAAGAGCCTGCAATGCAAAAGTTGACGTCAGCAGGCCAGTACCCGCAGCTGCAGTTGCCATCCACGGACGCAGCGGGTCAATACCAGCAACAGTGTTAAAGCCACCTTGAATCAGGGCGATATTAAATACCGCTGACCACAAATTACCTATAATATCCTTAAACTCCATTAACGCAGCCTCTAAATTTTCACCTTTAATAGCAGCTTGTAGATATGGAATTTTTTCAACAGGGTTATATAGCCCGCCGTATGCAAACTTTGCATCATCATAGTTACCAGCGATAAGTTCAATTGCCGGCGCTTGTAGTGATTTGCCACCCAACGCATTAGGTTCGCCGCGCTCGCCGTGGCCCCTAACACCAGCGCCGCGGCCAGTAAGAATTTTAATGCTATTTCTACCTATAATTCTGATATCATCTGATTTGATTGCTATTCCTGCTCTTGGCTGGCCTTTTTGATGTACGCCCGGGGCAATACCAAAATTTTTGTCAATTTCTGTTAGCTGACTGATATAGATTCTAGACGCGTCTGAGGAAAACATATTTCCAACCATCGAGCCTTCTTTGACGCCCTTTCCTTTGCGTGCATTTGCTCCGCGGCCAACACACAAGTCAATTGTATTTGTCCCGCTAAACCCACGTGCACCATAGCCTGAAAAAATACTGTTTGGGCGATCACCACCCATTGTAATAAAGCATCCTCGATGCTGAATAACAGACTCACCTTTGCCAATATTAAATTTTAGATCCTTCATTGGAACATTAGTGTGGTAAAGTCCACTGTTCGAAGGAATCATATTTACAATTTGAGGATTTTGTTCTAGATTTGAGTTAACGGTTGAAACACCGTCAAATGCTGGTTTTGGATCGCCTGTTATCGACATAAAAACTCCGGATTTTCTTTATATAAATATCAAAAATATATTTTTTTGTGTATAAATTATGATGCGCCGCTGTCATGATCTTTTGGTCCGCCGGAATTTGCAACCGGTGTGTTTGATGAGGCAGAGCTTGGAATAGAGACATGTATATGCGGCGGGTCTGGCTCGTAGATTGCTGTGCCACCTAGAGATCTGGATGTCTCAATAATTTTATTTATTTGCTCTTGTGATAAATCTCTTGTTCTAAAATCAATGCCGCGGCCTTTCATGTGCGGAGACATAAATCTTTTACTGGCCACCTGTCTTTGCAGCACCTGTTTCATGAGCCCAGTTTCGTTTGGAACACCTAGAATTTCCATTACTATTTCTTTATTTCTATAAAGGTCATAGATTGGTTTGCAGGGACTGCCTGACGCAGGAGCACTCGCTATGCCTCCGTTGCAGCCATTAACTTCTCTTTTTGTTTTCAATGCGCGTGCTTGGGCTTCTGGTGTTCTGACGCCAGATGTAATCTGTATCATATTAATATCGCTTTTTGGTATTCTGTTTCTTAACTTTACTAAAAACTCCTGCATGTCTTTTGATATTACTACATTAGCCAACGGAACAATATCAACATTAGCTCCGCCCGTGGGAAGCGGCTGGTCAATATATAAGTCTGCGTCATCAAAATTTTCAAATTTTAGCGAACAACCTTGATCACCCAAAAAACTTTCTTCGCTGGTATTCCTCGCAACAGTTTTAATGTGTGTTCCAATTTGTAAATCATATGAACTGTCGCTATGTTTTAATTGAACTATGATAATGTCACCTTCGTTTGGTGGATCTATTGTGCCAGTGGCGGTAAAAATTACATCCATGTGAAGTTCGATTAACGCCTCAACATATCTTCTATCAGAATTTGTGTGCAAATTACAAGGATCAGGTAAAGTTAAGTGTGGTGAATTATCACCCAAAAGCCTGGCCTTAAACTTAAATGATGGTGAATTACACGCTATTAAGCCACCTTCACTGGTTTTATTAGCCACTCCATAGCCCGCAGCCTCTATATCTGTCAGACGTCGGCAAGGGGAGAGTACCATTGCCTTCCAAACTCTTTGATCATTAAAAGCATCATACTTTAAGCCATCTCTAATAGACTTTCTTAAAAGCTCCATACCAGAGTCTGGGTCACTAAACTGGCTCCACTCAATATAGTTTCTTCTACTCATTCACCGGGGTTCCTTGAATAATATCATATAAATTTGCTTTGTCATCATCAGATAATTCAAACCCCGCTTCTTGATCTTTTTGCTTTATACTTATAATTTTTACTAGTTGTTCGTTTGATCTCTGCATAGTCTCGATATGTTTTGCAGCGACTGGACTGAGATATTTATTCTGATCTGCATCTCCTGCAATCTGATTAGCTATCTCATTCAAAAATTCTCTCGCTACCTTTCTATCGTTTCTGATATTATCAAGAGCCTCTGTTATTAAAATATCTATGCTTTTATCGCTCACAATTCTCCGTTCTCCCAATCGCTTTTGAAATTTGAATATTTTTTTCTGAATTTCTTTAACGAATTAACAATTTGTTTTGTGTTCAAACCTGTTATTTCACGCAGGTATAAGTAAATAGCTTTTTTATTAAAAATTTCAATATCGTCTTTTGATTCAAATAGAATATTTATGGCTTTATAAACCTTCAAATCATTTTCTTTCATATTGCTGGTATCCCAAGACTTCAATTCATTATAAAATGAAATCCAGAATTCCTGCATCTCTCTTTCCTTCAGGTAGGAGTCGTCGGTAGATAAAAATTCTTCTTCGTAATGTTTTGCAATGTTGTCAAAATCAACTTCTCGTTTGTTTCTTTTTTGTTGTCTTTTGACTTTGTGAATAAACCAATTTTTAGTAATGACACTAAAATACGAGAACGCTTTTGAACCCTTGCTAGCGTCATACTTATCTAAAATAGTCATGAGCCAAATTTTGCATTCGTCCCTTAAATAATCTACATTAGGCAAGTTAGTGAACTTGTATGTAAAAACTATTTTATCAACCATCTCATTAAATGCTGGTTCAATATAGTTTACATAAAGCTCTGTTCTTTCTTTGTGACAATTGGTTTGTGTATACCTTATAATCGCGTCTTCGTGAACCTTAGTAAAATAATGATTTTTTCTTCTTTTAGTTTTCTTCTGTGTTTTCGACATTCTCAGCTTCTTCTTCAGTAAGGCTATAAATATAATCGAAAGTTTCTAATTGTTCGTCAAGTGACTTAGCGTGCTCGACCAGATTTTGTAACGTCTGGTCTCCGTAAAACATCTCTAGCTGATAAACAGTAGATATGTGATCCGAAAAATTACCAATTAAAGTTTTAAGATCTCCTAATTCTTCGGAAACCGACAGCAATTTAGTGACACACATTCTAGCATACGCGAATACCCCTATATTAAACAATATAGAAATAAAAGATACACATGCTAGTACAATTTCTAACTTACTCATACGTTTCGCTCTTTGCTTTTTTTTTCATATCCTCCAAAACTTCTTTATTATCATCAATATATTTTTTTGTTATTTGACCAGTTTTTTGTTCAGCCACTTTTGTGTTCTGATACATTGGTTTGGTTAAACGCTTTTGCACATTTTCTGAACCACATTTAGAACATTGCTCGTAGGTTTCAGACATTAAATGATACACATAACTGTCTTCATTGCAGTTGCTACAATAATAAAGATATTTCGGCATATGATATTATTTTACCATATTAAGTAGGTCTTGTTCAGTAATTGGATTTTCGTTAGAAACACGAACCGTAGGCGGATTGGTGACAACCAAACCATCGCCTGTGCTTACAAGTTCAAAACCTTTTAATATTGGCACAATATCCATTTCATTTAAAAGCGATTCTTGTAGTGCCATCATCACAGAACCAAGAGCTTGATTGGACAGTTTAAAAGTTTGGGCGTTATCTTCCACCAGAGCCTCCCGGATTTTGGTTACGCACAGTTTCGGAAAGATAGTTTACATCAGTTGCAACATCAGTGCGAAATCTTGCCAGCTCTGTTTTGAGAGTATTTAATTCATCTCTGAGGGTGCTGATCCTCATGTTTAGGCTTGCAACTTGTTGTTGCAATTCTTTTGTAGTAGCCATTTTCTTCTCCTTTATGTTTAAATGGTCTTTTCCCATGTAAAACTATTAATAGCTTTATCATCTATAAATAAGTCGTATACAGGTTTTCCTAGTTTTAATTCATGATATTTCGCACCCCAAAGATTTAACTGATCTTCTGTGGTTTTAGTCCAGTCAAGCCCGGTGCCAGAACCGCGAGCAGTCCAATAAACGATAGTATGCCCGTCATCATAATATTTGTTGACTTTATTTATATTTTCTACAATTGGGGTTGACAAACTGTAGTTTCTATCTTCTGGTGTATTTGCGATTGTTTCATCTATGTCAACATAAATTATCATTTGTGAACCTCTTCCTTATCGTAAAAATAATCGTCTTTATCAAAAGCAATTGAACAGAGAACAAGCAAAATATCATTCCCAGTCACATACTCCTGTTGGGCCCATACCATTCTATCTAAAAACACACATTTTCCAGGTGTTAAGGTTACATGCTCTACTCCATCTTTTGAGTGAAGTTCTACATTGACCTCACCTTGTAGACAGAATATATATTGCTGGTCTTCATAGTGGCCGTGTTTGCCTCGAATTTCACCTTTTGGTGTATCGGTAATATAGTACATCCTTCGTGGAATAAACTTTAAATCAGTTAACTCCATGTACCTTAATATACCTGTTTCAGTTGTTCCGTGCTCAGATAACATATTAATTCCTTTTCTTTAAAATTGATTTTATCACAAATTGTAAAATTTTTTAATAACTCAAACAGCTCTTAACTGCCTCTATGACTTTTCGAACCTCTTCGTCGGTCATCATTTCGTGAAAAGGGATACTAACTGTGCTGTTGGATTCAATAATTGATTTTGGCAGATCCGTATGTTCGACAGGCGCATAGCAATCTACATCATGCACAGAGCGATAGTGAATACCACACTGTATCCCTAGATCATTTAATTGCTTCATAAAAATATCGCGGTTTGCAACCCTCATGCGATACAAGTGCCGACTAGTATTGTTCAGACCAAATGCAGAGTTGTATTCATTTCTAATTTCATCATAACGCTTTGATTTATGTTCAAGCTTTTTAAAGTTTTCTAGCGCCATCCATGCCTGTATAGAATTCATATACATTTTCCAGCCGGGAAGAACAAATTTTCTCTCCCAGCTATTGTCTTCAAAATTAGTCCCATATCGTGTAAGAATCTTGAGGCGCCTAATTTTCTCTTCGTCATTAGAAACAATCATGCCACCGTCGACACTGCCAACTGGCTTAGTGGGATAAAAACTAAAAATCATCAAATCTTCATCATTTGCTTGATTTGTAAACTGATTCTCATCTAACTGTTGGGCAGAATCGATAATTTTATAATCATCAAACTGATGTAACACATATGAGCTTCCAACCCAGTCGATATCATCTCTGTACTTAACGCTGTGGCCAGACGTAATAATAGCATTTGGGACAACTGGTGGGATAATCGAGGGTATTTGAACAACGGTTCTGTCTTGCTCCAGTAACGTCATAAAAATACCCATTGTTGCGCTATGAAGAGCACATGCGTACTTCGCCCCCACATATGAAGCAATCTCATTCTCAAATTCTTCAACAACCTTATCGTTCAAGAGTGGTCTGAATTGTGATGTGTCGATTACATAATCGTTAACGTGCATTAATTTAATCATTTTTTCTCCTAAATTTTTTTGAAACAGAAACTGTTCTGGAATAACGAATAGACTCACCTGTACCCCATTTTCCCTTATCAGAAGGAATATCTATCAACTCTACTTCAGACATATATTTCTTTATTTCTTTTTTCCACCACCTAAAATCTCTGACGGTTAACCGCTTCGGGGTGTTTTTACTAGAACCAAGGTGATGTATTGATAAGATCCATCCTTCTTTTGAAACTCTGTCCATTTCTGATAAAACATTCATTAAATCGTCTATCGGGATATGCTCAAGGACCAAAAATGAGGTTACAATATCTACTGAATCATCTTCTAGCGGTATTTTTGTTGAATCTCCATCAAAAAATTTAACTTGGTCGCTAACAAATGAATCTGTTATGCCTAAGCTTACGCTTGCTATATCAATCCCATAAGCATTTTTAGCGCCGAACAAGCTAACCGCGTCATAACAAAACTGCCCAGAACCGCAACCGATGTCTAAAATAACCTTATCCTTCAAATTAAATCTTTGATTAATTTTTTTATCATTTATAGACTCTCTAAACAAATCATAAAAAACACTACCGTAGTTTCTCACTAGTCCGATAGGGGCTTCGGCCCCATTTGGTAATTTTAATTTTTCACCTGACTTTGACGTATAGTTATTTATGTAAATGGATTTTAAATCATCATCATTCATATTACTTTAATTTCCCGGTCAACATATCTTTGAACATTATCCAATCACATAGCTTTGCCTTAATAGGGTCTGAGAAGGCTGCTGGCTTATTCTTCTCAAAGAAAAAGTGCCCAGACCATGCGAATGGATAAACAATAAATGGCAATAAAACATATGCAAATATGTTCATGTTAAATCCTATTATAACACACAAATACGCTATTGTCACCAATTGACCTAAAAAATGTAAGCGTCGGTTCCACTTGTTTTGATGAAGGGTTAAATATTCTTTATAATATTCATCAAGATTCATTTTCCATATCCATAAACGTTTGAATGTTGTAAAACTTTTTATCTAATATATCTATACCGGATTCTTTGACATTGTTTAAAATTTGATGAATAGAACTTCCGGGTCCGTATTGTGGCTCAAAGCCTAAAATTCCTTTAGCTTTTCTATTAGAAGCCAGATAGTTTCTTACATCAGGACGGCTCTGTGTCTCTACATCAATTTCCATACCATGGTGTGAAAATGTATCTACTACGTCCTCTGCCAGCCGACCGATCGTATAGTTTTCTCCGCATATGTTAAACACTTCTGATATTGATAAGTCACATGTTATCGCTTTACGATAAGCGGTAACCACATCTCTAATATCAATCAGCGGCCTCCACAAGTTTGGATTATGTACAACAATTTTTCCACCTGTAAGAGCAAACTTAGTCATCGTATTCACTACTAAATCAAATCTCATTCTTGGTGACCAACCGCCAACAGTTCCTTTTCTCATTGCTATCGGTCTAAAAGATTCATCAGCCATATTCATGATCGCATACTCTCCCTGTAACTTTGAAATTCCATAGGGGTATAGCGGATTTACAGGGCTATCTTCATCCATCACTTCGTTGTCAGTAAATCCATATACACTACATGAGCTTGCATACACAAAGCGAGAAACACCAGCTTCCTTGGATATAAACGCAAGATATGTGGGAGCCGCAGAATTCTCTATAAAGTTTTTTGCAGGACTAAAATTAGCCATAGGGTCATTTGATAATCCAGCTAAAAATACTACCGCATCATAGTCGAGAAGATCTTCCACTTTTAATTCCATCAAGTTTTTATTGAGAACATTGATCTGTTTGTTCAGATAATTTCCAAACCAAAACAAGTCTACTACAGTGACACTATGACCTCGATTGTGTAAATCATTTGATAACTGAGTGCCTATATAACCGCCACCACCAGCAACTAAAATATTTTTCTTGGATGTCATAAACATTCCTCACGGAAACTATCATAATATTTATACCAAATTTTGACAGCGTTATTTTCATTCATAAGTGTTGCATAGCGAACACAGTTCTTGTTATTGTCATCACCATCCCAGACTGGGCCCCATGGTTTACGGCGTCCGCTGTAGTGTATTACTTTTACGTCGGCTGCGTGTTCATCGTAATGTTCTGGGTTTCCTTTGCCGCCACCACCAAACTCTTGAAAATTATAAAGGTTAGAAATTACTTTAACATCTGGATTGGAGGGGCTGTAAAAATGTTGACACGTAACTTGATCTCCATCTGGTCTGTTTTTAATGTCTGTGTTAATAACGGCCCTTATCATCTCGGTGTATGCTTCGCCAGTTAAATACTTTTTACCTGCTACTAAAATACCGAGATTGGGAAACTTCCAGATAAGCTCCGCGGGGTCTTCAATAATATCCGAAAAGTCTCCTGTACAGAGCATGTCTGCATCCATGTATACACTTCTTTCATAACCAACTTGCGAAAATGTCTCGAACGACAAATAAACATCATAGTTACCTACACCGTAGATTGTTCTTGGTATGTAGCGATAAAAATCTGAATTTTGTGGTAACTTAAAAACTGTGTCTTTATGGGCCTTCCTTATCAAGTCCTTGCTTTGATCATTAAGATTGTTATACGGAACAACAAAGTCGCAGTCTTCAACAACTCTGAGATTCTTTTTTATTGAATGTATAAGCACAGCTGTTGCCAATGCAAAGTCATCGGATGCTGGAATACATATTGCATATTTTTTCATGTTTCACTCCTTACAAGAAAATCAGCTAAAGGTTTTTTATGGTCAGGTAAATTATCATAATGCTCTTTTCTAATTTTACCTCCATATTTATCTCTCCACTCGGTTGGGTGAACGCTGTAATATACCGACAGTAAGGTTCTTTCACCTTCTGAAACTTTTGTGCCTTTGTGAAAACCATTAGTATTGCCTATAACGAGATCTCCAATATTTCCACATTGCCTGATTATACTATCTTCTCCATATATTGAGCTTATTTCTCTGTGTTTCCATCTGTACTTTGAGTCCCAGCCTTGAAACTTTTTAATGTGACTTTCTTTGACGTATGTAAAAGGGCCATTAGACTTATTAACATCATCTAAGTAAAAGAAAAACTTTATAAAACGAGGGCTATCCTTATCACAATGAAACAGTGTAGTTTGGCCATTACCGGGTATGTGTTGTTCTAATTCTTGAGTAGCTTTACTTTTTCTTAGCTGGACATTTGTAACAGCTGGTACACAATTAAAGAAGTTTTTGGCTATCTCCACAACCTTATCATCAAATACAATATCGCAAACAGAGTCACAATTTAAAAGTGGGTGAGCCACTTGTTCAGTATAGAAGTCATTGTATTGTAACTCTCCTTTCTCCTTTATTGCTTCAAACTCATTTTTGACCAGCAAGAGCCTATCAGGGTCAATAAAGTTTTTAACCTTAGCGGTACCATAATCATTTACTTCATTAGCAATGTCTACATATGAATCATCAATATCGACACCATACTTCTCTTGTCTGTTGTATAACGCTTCTACATAAGATTTTATCTCGTTATCTCTGCCCCAAGCGCACTGGGGGTTGATTTTAATTTTTATCATTTTCTACATCCAAAATATTTTCTTCTTACTTCTGGGAAATCGTCAAACATGTGAAACTCAAATTTTAATTTATCTAACAAATTGAGCTTTTCAAGATGATATTTTACAAGCCTATGATTTGAAATTCTACCGCTTGAATCTGTATCGCAATTACCGGGCTTATTGTATTCATCTAAATAATCATAAAGTGAGAAAAAGTTTGACGAATTTTCGGAATTTGCAAAAAACCACAAGTCTAGAAACCCCTCATCATTCACAGGATAGCCTTTAGTTTTACGTGTAAGGTGGGGCAACACTGGGTGGTTTGCTGCTATTAAATCATAAAGCGGGCCGCGGCCACCTTTAAATAAGTCATTGCCGTTTTGATCTACTACGGTTGACCATTTACCTGAATAAAAATATTGATTGTCAAAATTGTCAAATATAATATCTGTTTCAAATGCTAAATCAAAGCGAGTGGTCATTACATAATCATACTTAAAATTGTTTTCATTTTCATACTGTTTTCTGTATTCGTTAACCATTTTATTTGAATACCAGCGGCTGTAGTGATTGTTTTTTCTTGCTTTTTCGCCTTTTACATAATCAGGAATATCAAAATATATTTGTTCTTCAAAGACGCTGTGGACTGGTTTGTATAGCTCGGTAGTTTTTTCTTCTAATTCACCATCCCAGCAATGAATAAAGACGTCTACATCATTTTTATCGATAATGTGTTTCTTGTAGTGCTCGAAACCTTTAATCAAAACGCGAGGATCTGAATCAAAAAATCCAGATTTTCCTTGTATGTTTCCGATTTTACCGCTCAAACAAAGTGCAACCTTACTCATTGAACCCTAACTCTCTTTTAAGACTTTCATATTTTGTGATTTTAAATGAATTAACAGCCTTATCATCAATCAACAAATCATAGTGTATTTTCCCCATAACTAATTGATGGTATTTTACACCCCAAGAATCTAACTGGTCCAATGTAAGTTGGTACAGATTCGAATATATCTCACTAACGTTTCCATTAAAACCAGACATTCCACGCGCTGTATAGATTATAATCTTATTTCCGTCGTCATAGCATTCATTCACAATATTAATCATGGCGTTTATTGGTCGACAGGAATAATATTTACTTATTTTTCCTTCTTCACTATTTCTATAACATAATACATCGTCCAAGTCAAATGCAATTATTTTGTCGCGCATAAAATCTCCCCAATTCTTTGGCGTATCCTACGCTTTATCTTGTCATCAACGTCAGGGAAATTACTTTTTATTTCTTTAAATTCTTCCGTTGCAAACACGTAGTGGCCGCTTGTTCTTATTATAACATGTTTCTTCAATTCGTTTGTATAACAATTTATATTTGAAGGTAGCCACTTAACCCACTTTTCGGATCGAAAACACAAATCGTAAAATTTATTCAGTGACTTTTCATCAAAATGATTAAGAATCTCCTCTAACACACATTGAGTCTCAATAACACCAAACTCAGGAGCTATATTAAGCGCTGATAAGCCCATTTTAAAGCGTTTTCTGATATCGTTAGGGGTAAGGTAGTCTCCATTGTGTTCCTTAGATTTAAGGCCGTATTTACGACAAATTTCGATCATTCGCTTACATTTTGGAACGTCAAATTTTCCAATATTCCTAGTGCCCTCAATACCGGTGCCGCCTTGAATTACTGCGTATATAACCTTATTAAACAGTTCTTCCCCCAAACCCTCTTTAACGGATTGAATTATTGTTTCAAACTCTTCGGGTGTATATGGCCTTATTGCTTGCTCTGTTCCGATTTCGTAAAAACACTCAGGGTTCACGTTGTTACACATCTTAATCAAATTAACAGTTTCGTCAATAGCTGCATCTAGCTTCTCATATTGCTTCCATGGATCAATGTGTAAATAATCAAAACCCAAAGTGGCGTCAAGTATCAATGATTCAGTGCCGTCGTCAGGCTCCTTTCCTTGAAGGGGGCCGGCATGATCACGCTGTAAAACAATATTTTTGTGTTTACCAGCATAAGCAATGAATTCATGTGTCATCCAGTTGTTGACATACCCTCCGTCGAATTCAATTTGTCTTCGTGAAGGTAATAACCCAATTTTAACATTATTTTCTGTAGCATATTCAACAACGGTGTCGACTATGTTTTTACTCATCGGACCAATAAACAATTTACTCATTTGAGCCTCCTAATATATTATACAGGCTTTCCTTACCTAAGTAAAATAACATTTTTGAATATGGATAATGATGCAAGGGCGCAATGTTCAAAAAGATTAACGCAGTTAATAATCTAACTTTGTAGATATCAAAATTGTTTCTATGTAAAAAATCATAAAACTGCTTTTCATTTTCAACCAGACAATGCTTTCGGTATAGATCATATGTGATAACATTATCCATTTGATTTATTTCATAATGATTTTTATTTATAAGCTCATGAGAAACAATCATACCATGTAATAATTTAGCTAAATCATAATATACATCGCCATATTCAGTTATACCTCCAAAATCTTGACGCCAATCAAGTAAATAAAAATCACCAGTTTCAGCAACAAGTATATTTTCAAAATGCAAGTCGCCATGCATTCTTGAGGCTTTTCCATCATAAAGTTTAGACCACTCTATCCTGTCTAATAATTCGCGCACAGCCGGGACATTTGAGCCATTTATTGTTTCAGCGCAATCTTTTTCTGAGAACCTGTTAAAATAAAGTTCTACTCTTTTTTCGGTTTTTTCTTTGTAGAATATTTTGCATATTTCATTAAAATCTTTTGTTTCTTGATTACTAAGGTTAACCGGTTCCCAGAAAAACATCAGATAATCTAAAAGATTTTTAAAAGTCTTTTTGTTCGTTGCCTTTGACATAGTTTTGCCAGTGAGCATTCTGTAAGAATACATATTTTCTCTTACATTGGTAATCTCTGGAACATATCCTTTTAGCAAACTTGCTCGATAGGCTCTATTAGAAATAAATCTCGGGTCACTGTTATACTTGATAACCCTATCATTAACGAACCATATTGCTTCATTGGCTTTTTCAAGTATCTCCGGAGCATCTTTTGACTTTACCAGTTCTCTAGCTGCGGTTAAACTTGCAAGATTGCCGGTATCATACCAAGTAAATTTTTTTGCTTGAATATTAATTTTTTGTTTTACCATTTCCCGGAGAGCATATGATTCTCCGATTTTGATAGAACCGTATTTCTTACCATCTTCCATAGCGGCCCAAAAAGCTTCATAATCTCTGATACCAGTTAGACCAATATATGGCTTGGTGTCGTACGAAAGTATCTCTTCTTTCTCACATACTCTTTCAACAGAACCATTATCAGATAATTTAAAAGAGCGATAGTGGTGATTGTTTTCTACCTCTGCATAACCTACCCAGTTTTCCGTGGGCTCTGGTACTTCTTCTAGTATGACTGTGTCATTGGGGCAAAAAATAAACGGAGTCTGTAAGTATTCTTTACACTCTAATATTGTCAACCCTAGTCCTGAACCGTTACCGCAATAATTTTCTATTTCAACGCATGTTATTTTACGATCAGAGTGAGCCATTTCAAGATAGTGTTTCAGCAGTTTTCCCTTATGCCCTAGGGCCACAACTATCTCGACATGCTTGGGAAACTTTTCTATTACGTGCGATATTACTGGCTTGTTGTCCAACGCAACAAGCGCCTTGTTTAGATTTTTACTAAAATCACCAAGGCGCGTACCTAAGCCAGCAGATGGTATTAAGACTTTATAACTCATTTATCTCTTATAATCATCCTCAAGCCTTACAATATCATCTTCTCCAAAATATGTTCCACACTGTACTTCGATGAAAATTAATTCATCGTCACCTACATTTTCAATTCGATGACTACTACCAATTGGGATAAAAATGTTTTCACCAGCCACAAGTTGAATTTCTTCACCATCTAAAGTGACTTTGGCAAACCCTTGCACAACTACCCAATGTTCAGACCGCTTATGGTGATACTGATAACTTGGTCGGTGACCCGGCTTAATTATTAGACGCTTTACTTTGCAATATTCTTCATCTAAAAGATTTTCAAATGAGCCCCACGGCCGTTCTTCTTTGTAATTCATAATTCCTCTATATTTTTGATTTCCACGCTGGTGAAGGATCTCTGTTGACCACACCAGAATGTTCGTAACTAGTAGTATACATGGGATTTGCATACTCAGGCGCCGGCTGGATAGTTGGTTTCACACGAATGTTAATAACATCTCTATAGCCATCTATAATTGGGTTTGCTCGATGAATTGAATTGTTGATAAACGAAACCATTGTTCCTTGTTTACCAGTAACCCGTTGAGTTGAGTAGCCATCTTGTTTCAGCCCCTCGATAAGGTGCCCAACCCTTGAATTGTTAGGCGGCGGATACCAGCATTCAGTGCCTTTTCTGGTACAAACTCCCAAGACTCCCTCTTTGTTTGGCCCTCTCAGATATTCATATGGAGAATTGTTTTCATCAACATCATTTAGATAAATCAATGTTTTAACAATTTCATTTGGATTGTTGTCATAGTGCCATTCATACGAAGACACCCTATCCTCTAGTTTTAAAGTTCGATAAATGTATATTTTATCAACGTAAAGATGACAACCATACTGATTTTTTTCCATGTGTGGAACCAGCAAGTTGCAAATAGAAGATATTTCTTTATGAAATTTCCATATATTGTTGTGTTTAACCATGATACCGTCATCGTCGCAATCTGTCTTAGTGTCAAAATCAGTTGTTACTGACTCAGAAAGCTTCTTAATTGTCTCAAGATAAGCATCACCTAAAAATTCTGGCTCATAAAGTCTGACAGGGCTTATGTAGAAATTAGTTATCGATTCTAAATCTGCTTGACCAGTATAAGACTTTTTACACAAATTATAATATTGATCATAGTTCATCTAAATCTCACGTGTAGCAAACAAAATTTGCCCTGTAGCCACTAGAATATGCATCATAAATGTTAAGAAGGCGCACGATTCTGAAATATTTTTTTAGATTAGCCTCAACTTCGGCAGCAGAAATGTTCATTAAAGGGTGGTTAAGGGGAGTTTCGAAGGCCAAAAAATCGGTGTTTTTTGATAGTTTTGTCATAAAATCATGAGAATTTTCAAAATTCGGATAAATTTGATGCAATACTGAATTAAAAATTACGAGCCCATAATGATCATTGTTGTTCATAACATATTCCACCGCATCGCCATTGATAAAGTTGACATTATTAAGTTTAGTAATCTCTTTTATATCTCTTGCTGCTAAAACATCCTGCTCTGTATACTCTATACCAGTTACCTCACTAGCGCCATGGAGTGCCGCTTGAAAGGAGAAGAAGCCTTGATTAGAACCAATATCTAATACTTTTTGGCCGCGGCTTTTGTTCATTGGAATAAATGGCAATTTCCTGTATGAATCATACATATCCTTACCGGAGAGGTATCCTTCCATCAAATATCCATTATCAAAGCCAAATCCTTGATAAATTTTGCCTTTCCACTTTGGAATTCCATGTTCGTCTAAAACTGTTTTATATCTGTCAACCATTCCTCTGTAAATTTTTGCTAAATCTTGTGGGGTCTTATCATAAGCTGGCATAAAGTATCTTTTATGCATAATTCTGAACCTGTGGAAATCCACAATTTTACCCCCTATTAAATTAATGGATTTATACCACTCATCTTCTGGGCACAATTTTAGTCTGGTAATATCTCTGACTACTGACGTAGCAGTAGATGAATCCAGCTGTAGTGCAGACTGCATGTACTGTCTATCGCGGGCTGGGACATAATGGGGCACAGACAAAGCTCTTGTTGGTGTTCCCATATTTTCCATGACAATTAAAAGATAGTCTTCTTTTGATTCTATGTCTTGTGATACCGCGGCACTATAAATTTCAGGAAAAACTTTGCTACTTGATTTCTTTATAGCCTCAACAGTTTCAAGAGAATCTTGAAGACTTTGATATTTTGGATTATTAGCTATAATTTTCAACCCAACTTGCGCTCCATATGGAACCCAAAGCGCATCATCGCCTCGTACACCAGTGCCGGCATGCGCATCGCCATCATGCAAAAATTCATACTTAAACTCTCTGTCATTGCAAGACATTAAAGCCGACCAGCTTTGATCGTGTCCGGGCTTTTTGATTGTTACAGTCATTTCTTCTTTTTTAGAATTTACAAATTTTAATATCATTATATTACCTTAGTTTAATTTTAATTTTTCTTTCAGAAAGAGGCAGAGTGTTGATTTCTGGATCCTTATAAATTGAATCCCCAGGTATATGCGTGGTTGATATCTCTTCAATTACACAACCACCATCACTTCTAAATTTATGATCAACACCTCTACTGATCAGAATTGGTTTTCCCTTTGTCATACGAATTTCTTTACCATTAAGTGTTAGTGTGCAATCTCCATGTAAAAGCTCAAATGCTTCTTCTTTTTTGATGTGACGATGAGTTGGGTGTTTTTGGCCCGGCGTTACAACAATAATTTTTTTGCAATATTCGCGATTAATCTTATCAATAATTAATGCACCATATTCAGAAAATCTTTGCAAACCATAGTGTGCCGAAATCTCTACCTTTTCATTGCCAGATAAGGGAATCTTAGCTTCTGACAATATCTTTACCGTTTGTCTAACAATTTTGTTTATAATGCGATCGTCAATGGTGGTTCTATTGCAGTCTTTTTTAAGAGCTTTGTTAACAGATAAGTCTTTTGCGGCAATTGTGCCCACAATTTCTTCAATACTAGAAACATTGTATTGGTTTTCTTGACAAGGCATCGCATAATAAAAGTCATCCTCTGACAAAATTTCACCCTCTGTCACATTTCTATTTAAGTACACTCCGCGCTTGAGTGCTGCTAGTGATTCAACCTCGGTTTCAGAGGTACCACACAAGGCACTTTGTATAACTTGAATCTCTTGAATAGCTTTTTTCATCTGCTGGGGCGTGTTAGAGTACGCGTTTAGGCTGATTGTGTCTGTTGGTACTCCCACATGCTTTTCGACGATTGTGCACCCCATAGCAACGGCTGTGGGCGCTAACGAATCAACATCTGGCGATTCATGCGTGGAAAAGCCAATTTCGATGTCTGGAAATTCTTCTCTTAATATATTGATTCTGTTTAAGTTTGAATTCTCTACCGGAGTAGGGTATTCGCCTATGCAGTGCATAAATGCAAAATCCCTGTTATTATGTTTGAAGAGATTGTAAACCTTTCTTAAGGTTTCGATCGTCGCTCCACCAGTAGAAATAATTATTCTTTTGTTAATTTTACATATTTCGTTAAGAAGCGGCCAATCATCTATAGAGCAACTTGCGACTTTAACAATCGGAACATTTAACTCTTCAAACCACGGCAAAGATTCATTATCGAAAGGGGTTGCAACAACCGACAAGCCAGTCTCTCTGATATGCTCTATTATTTCTCCAAACTGTTCTTTTGACAACCTAGTAGAATTAAAGCGCTTAACAAACTTTAAGTCTGACTGCTTAAAGTCTTCATGTATAAAACTGTCTAATTGTCTGAACTGCAGCTTTACTGCTGCATTGACGCCTGTTTCATTTGCGACTTCAGAAAACTCGTCAATAATATATTTAGCGTGCTCAACGCTGCCTTGATGGTTGTTTGCCATCTCAAAAATATAAAACATTATCTAACTCCTGACTTGTATAGATTTTCGTAATATTGGAATTGCCACTCATAATCAATATCAAAAACTTCCCTTTCATCCATAGGATATAATTGAATATCGCCGGGCGTCATAAAGTCGCCCATCCAAATACTGTCTCCAATCTTTGACATTCTGCCGGCATATAAACAATGTGCGGCTTCATAAGTAGTATCAACAAATTTTGTATTCATAACTGCTTGACCTTCAGGCCATGGTGTTTGCAGCTTGAAATCAGAACCCCAATAATAGTTCTTCTTTTCAATAACACCAAAAAGACCATCTGATTCTATATTAGCATAAAACTCTACAAACTTTTCAACGGTCTCCAGCTTTAAAAATGGAGCGCATGCATTTACCAACACACAGTATTTAAAAGGAATCTTATCCCACCATTCATACATTTCAGTCATCGGTGTGCCCTCTGAGTTTGCAGACTGCTCGGACCTATTAAAGATTTGCACTGGGTAACGCTCAGATATTTCTACAAGTTCTGGCTCATAGACGGATGAAATTATATTTTCACTTGGAATATAGGAAGAGGCGGATAGCTTTTCTAGGCATATATCCATAAGAGTCGTACCGGCAAATGGCCGAATCATTTTTTGTGGAACCCTCTGGGAGCCTAAGCGTGCTTGAACCAGCACACAGATGTCATCAAGCTTTTTCATGGTATTTATCGCCTCCGCCTAAATTTTTAAAATTTGTGTTTGGATATAATGTGTGAATATATTCCCACAAATAATCATATTGCTCTTTCCAAAAGTAACTAACATTTGTCAATCTAAGATTTTGAAAAACACCGGGCAACGTTGTTTTACCCGGCTCAAACGCATGGTCGCCCTCAAAAATAGCTTCCGGGCCGTCAAAGCCAGTGAACAGGACATTTTTAAATCCTAGGTGTGCAGCAAAAATTTTCATTCTAGCCCCTGCCCCTAGTCTACCATAAAAACGAGTGTGCATGCAGAAATATTTATCATAATTATCGAACTTATAATTAAGCCATCTATCGTGAATCTCAAACCCAATCATCGTTTGATGTTTATCTCTATAATCTATAAAATCCGCAGCCTCGATGTCTGGCTCTCCCATAATCATAGCTAAATCAACTTTTTTATCCTTTAGCTTTTCATTTCTAAAAAAATGGTTTATCGACCACAAAAAATCATACTCGTTTTGTTCCCAGTCATTATTAGCAGATGGGCCGCCTCCAATCAACATAAGTGTTTTACCTTTACAGCTTTTAAACTCAGGTAAATTTTGATACGCAATTTCAGGTGTTACAATAAGATTATCACTAAAGCCACTAAAATGACTCTTACAATCTTCTGTGACCCAGTCAACGAAGTTTCCCCGGGCGCGATGATGGTCGAAGACATTCACTAATTGCCCCTCAATTTCTTTCTTACAGGCAGTTCGCCATCTGTTACTCTTTTGTGTCCGTCGCCTAGGGCGATCTCAAGCTCTCTAATACCTTTTACAAGCTTAATTAGGCCTTGAGGTTCAACAGAAGCAAGATGATCAGATCCCCACATAGTTCTGTCAAGTGTTATGTGTCTTTCGATAATGGTAGCACCCAAATAAACACTAGCAACAGTCGTGCCTAGTCTAAATTCGTGGCCGCTGTATCCAACCTCACAATTATATCTCTCTCTAAGTGTTTCAATACATCTTAAATTAAGATCTTCTAGCGGCGCCGGATATGTTGAGTTACAATGCAATAGAGAAAAGTCGGCTCCTTCTTCGCGCATCCAAGCAACAGCTTGATCAGTTTCTTCAAGCGTACTCATGCCAGTAGAAAAAATAACTTCTTTGCCAGATTTTGCTGACTCTCTCATAAGCTCTTCATTTGTAATCATAGCCGAAGGAATTTTTATAAATGGGATATTATATTGTAACAAAAACTCAAGACTATCCATATCCCAAGGAGAAGCTGACCATTCAATATTCTTTTCTTTACAATACTTATCAATTTCATCATATTCATCTTGGTCAAACTCCATTCTATGTTTATAATCGATGTAAGACATTGTGCCCCAAGGCGTATCACGTGGAATATCTTTTTGATGATCTGGCACACAAACGTCTGGATTTCTTTTCTGGAATTTCACCGCATCACACCCAGCTACCGCTGCGATATCAATTAATCTTTTTGCGGTCTCAAGGGAGCCATTGTGGTTAATGCCAATTTCAGCAATTATATACGTACTCATAGTTTAATCCTTTCAATTTTTTCATATACAGCGCTAGATGAAGCAACCTTGATGTCTATATTTTTTTCTTTTAGCCAATAATAAAGCTCTTTGGAGGCATCTCTAGTCGTTTTTATTTCCCAATCAAGTACATCACCTTTATTAACAACATTGTCGTTTGTGCCATAAAAATGCTCATAATTGTCTTCATTAGCATCTTCTTGTCTAAGATCCCAGCCAACTAAAATTATTTCTTTAAAGCCCAAATGAACCGCCATATAAAACACTGTTTCATACATTATACCCGGTCCACAGGGTCTTGTCAAGTTATTCTCTATTAAGTAATCCTCAAATTTCTTTGTAACTGTGACAAACTCGTTATTAATTTCAGTTCTGATTGGTATCTTGAAGAAAATATCGTTTTTCTGTATCGGAGACCATCTAGCACCCAAGTCGTAATTGCTGCTTGCAATCACGACGGGGCGGTGCTTTTCATAGGCGTAATGCTGTTTAAGCCTTTTGTAGTTTTTTTCAACAGGAAGATTACTACAATTGTAAAAATGGTAATCAGTTATTTCTGGAAAAAAGTTATAAGCTTGTTTAATTGAAAAAACTGTCTTGTCTTTCAAAGATTCTTTTAAATAGTCAACTTCATATTCATTCAAAGATGGACCGCAATTTAAAATATAGAGTGTTTCACCCTTGTGTGCATCTTTCAAATAAGATAATTTATCCGCTAAACTCTCTTTCAATAACAACTCAGCATTGATAGTCTTTGCGGGAGCGTCTTTTACAAATTCTACTAAATTTTTGCCCACTGATTCAAGCCTAAAATCGTCCAAAGAACGAAGATGTTTGTTAGCTTTCTTTCCATTATCTTCAAGTGTGCCGTTTTTCCAATCATTATATGCAGCTCGCAATTGTTTACGAAGGGAATTAATATTTGTTTCAAACCACAAGCTATTTTGAGAGTAAACTTGATCATTAGTAACGCAACAATCAAGCATTCCGTCAACAAAATATGTATAGTCTTTACTTAAATAATCAACATGTCCCCCGATATGTGGAGCAATAACTGGCTTACTATTTAATACCGATTCAAAAAGCGTTAAACCAAAGCCTTCTCCCCTTGTAGCAGTGGCATAGACATCTGAAATCTCGAAAAGCCACTTAATACTACTGTTGTTTAAAAATTGAGTGATGAGGGCGATGTTTGCTTGTACTTTAGGATTGTCAGTTTGCGCTTTTGCTGCTTGAATTTCATTTACAATATGTTCTGTTGATGGATGTGTTGGGCTTGCATATGTTTTCACGATAAGAGCCGCATCAGAGTCGTTTTCAAATTCCATCAAGAACGCAGATATAATTTTATCAAAGCCTTTTCTATGTGTCCACTGTGACATGGTTAAGATACAAAATTTATCGTCTACTGAAAAAGGTATTGAGAGTGGTGCTGCTTGACAATTATCATACTTATTCTCAATTGGATGAGGTATTACAGTAACATTGTCGTTGTATTTTTGAAACACTTCGCGATTCCATTCACAAGCCGTAATAATGCCGTCTGGCTTGAAATATTTAAGAGTTTCTTTCCATTCATCACATATGTCAGTTGTTTCCCACACAACTAAATGGTAGTTGCTAGAAGATGCATTGATTATCTTCAATAAAGAATTTTTCAAGCCGGAGCTTGTTCTAAATCTAATGTCTGCAAATAAAGGTAGTGGTGTTGGCGTGTGCCATATACAGGCATAATCGTTGTTGATAAGATACGCGTCAAGCTCTTCTTGAGACTTAAAAATATACTTATCTATAAGTTGCTTGTATTCGTCTTCTAGGTTTGGATTCTCTTGTATAACTGTAGAATAGATTTTTAGCTCAACGTCTGTTGCTGTTGCTAAGTATGTGTCAAGAGCTTTTAGATAGCTGCGTGCAGCAATACCATAACCAGTCAAATCATGGAACTGGCCACAATAAACTATTTTTTTCACAACACAACAACCTTGGCATCTTCTTCTTGTGCTGCTTGAGTCGTCATCACAGAATCAACAAATGATTTATACATTTTTTCTTCCGAAAATCTGTCATTTAGAACTTCTGCATATTCACAAACATGATTATGGTTGTTGCTTTTAATATTATTTAAACATTCTCTCATCTGCTGCTTAGCTGATTGTTCGCGAGCAAATGACCACATGCTATCTTTTTGTAGAACTCCATCCCAAACAGCATCCTTTTGTATTGGTCTCATATCAAATGATACATTGTAAAACATCTCTTTTCCGTTTTCGTCAAATAAGTAGTCACACTGACCAGACCACCCAACAGTTACAACTGGCATGCCGGAATATGCTGCCTCAAAAATAGGTAAGCCAAAACCCTCTCCGTGAGTCAAGGACACAAATGCATGTATGTTCTCATGTACATAAAGTGAGTGAATTTCTTCATCTGTCATATCTCCATGAAGAAGATACACTTTGCATTGTCTGTTTTTAGGCAAGCCGGCTAATATTTTTTTAATTTGACCCTCTGTTGCTGTTTTGTCAATCAAAGAGTTTTTCATCATATTAGTTTTTAAAATTAAGCCTACATTATCATTTTCAAATTCTTCCACAAACCACTTGATAAGGTTTGGTAAGTTTTTTCTTGGACCCATTTGAGAAATGCACAGAAAGTTGTGCTCTGTATCAACATCTATGTCCAAGTTAGGTAACTTACTGTAACTCTTAACAGGGTAATTCACAACGTCAACTGGTGTTCTTAACACAAATGGATGCTCTTCTTTGGTTTTTTCATTAATAAGCTTATATTCTGTTCTTTCGAAAACATCCTTAGCATGGTTGGATACAACAATTAATCTGTCCATAATGTTGCTTTTATCAATCCACGTAGGTGCAACTTTTGTAGTTTCAATACCGGCTGTGTATCCAATATTTTTAGTTGCTAATTTTTCAAACTCATTTGGTACAGTTACTTGTAGACTTAAATCAAATTTACCACCTTGTTGAATATAAAAAATAGTTTTTTCAATTACTGCATCAATCCAGGCTCTCTCTTCGCTCACCTCATTAATCCACGATGTCTTGCCCCACTCTAGAGGCTGAATAAAAATGTCAAAATTTTCTTCATGTGCGCGCAATGCTCTTAAGGCAAATCTTGCTTGTTCACCGTAGCCGCTCCTTGTTAAAAGTGGCCCTTTCAAAAGAATTTTCTGTTTCATGCTATCTCCTTTAATGTCCAGCGAGAGTAGTTTCTTCTGGTTTCCCAAGAACCATGATGTTCAATCGTCTTGTCGATGAAATCTACCCATTGTTTTTCAAAATTTTCAAAATTATAGCTTTCCTTAACATGTCTGATGCCTCCATCTGACATTTTTTGATAAGATTTCTTGCTATTTTTTAGCGCTTTGTTCAAGACGTCCTCAAATTGATCTTGCCCAATTCTATCTTCGTTGATATATGGCACTTGTAAAGAGCCAATAACTGTCTTTGAGCAGGGCTGAATACCCCATCCAAACCATTCCTTGCCATCTGTGACTTGTTCTTGCAGGCCTCCGGTCATATTCACAATTATTGGAGTTCCGCATGCTAATGATTCCAAAGTTGCAAGACCAAAACCTTCCGCATCAGAAATATTGATAGTGTAGTCGGCCATATTATACATCGCAGCTAAATCTGTTGAATCTACTTTTTCAGTTGACAATAAGACTTGCCCATCGGTAATTTTTAGATGCTCAAGAATGTGTGGCAAGTCTTGACCATGTGGATCTTGGGCATCTGTGTGCATTAAAAGACTTGCTTTGTCGTGACCCACCTTGTCAAGCCATTCTTTGAACCACCAAATAAGTGTCCCGCTTTGTTTTCTTCTAGCGTTTCTATTATTCCAAAAGAAAATCTTTTTATTTGGATTATTATGATTGGTGGATGCATCAATTACTTTTTGCCTTAAAGCAGCGATCTTTTCTTTGTCCTCTGGTTTTTTATATGGATAAAAAACCGAAGAATTAACTGCATGAGGTATTCTACACCCGTAAGCTTCCGGAGAGGCGGTGCTAACAATCTTATCTGTCACTTTTGATATTGTGACAACTTCATCGTTAGAATCATACCAAATTTTGTTAAACATGGGAATCGGGAAATTATCCCAAACATGGTAATAGATCATTGGTACGTTACTTCTTACCTCATTTTCGATTTCCCATAGCCACTCGTAAAAGCGCGGATCTGTCATAAACCACAAAACATCGGGACGTTCTTTTTGTAAAACCGACCTGATAGTCTCATGGTTTCCATAGCCGTCAATCGGATAAATTATCCAATCATCCATCCACGGCTCAACCTTTATAGGGCTATAATTTTTATGTTTTATCGCGCCACCGAGACATATAAATTTATATCGTCCAGTTTTTAAAAGTGCTTCGATAAAATATTTTGTTTGGGTGCCAACACCAGAAGGCGAAAGCGGGTGATCAGAAATCACCAAAATTTTATGTTTTCTCATTAATTCCTCACGAACAGTGTTCAGTATTGTAAAACTTGCATCCATAGCCGCCTGTGCAGGACAGACGATTCTTAATGTAACGCTTACTTTTAATATTGTATATTGCTTTGTTCAATAATTTAAGCGCATTATCAGTTTTTCTTGGGCCGCTAGTGACTCTGAAGAACTCGACTCTGTTTTTACTCGCGGTCCTCTTAAGTAGTGCAAAGTGAGTTTCTACGTCTTTTGGATCTACATTCATTTTTTGACAAAAATAATGTTTATAAAGAGTTAGCTGGTATGTGACCATTGGCTCAGAGCGTTTCTTAGCGTTCCAGCCCCACGAACACGTCTTCCAATCAAATATATGAACCTTACCATCAGGTGTAGACACCACTGCATCAATAAAACCCTTAAATTTGTAATCATCATGGCCCTCAATATCTTCCATTAAACTCATTTCAACAGCCAGCACTTCATATTCATCAAAATATTCAGATAAAGCATCATCAATCTCAGGAATAATTTTATTACCTTGCTTCATCATTTGATGTACAATCTTATTGTCGACTGGTTCATCTAAATCAGAGATATTTTTCTTTAGCTCATTCACAAAAAAATCTTCGTCTATATCTTCTTGTAGTAGCTTTTTCTCACATACAGAGTGAATAGCTGAACCAAACGCGGTATATTGATTGCCAGTAAATCCATCTATACCATCGACTCTGGTAAGTTTGTGATAATATGGGCAGTGAACCCAATCTTTAAGTTCTGAAAATGAAATGTGTGACATTGATACCTCTTATGTATTATAACACACTAAATTCAATAGTCAAGTTTTTCTGGATCCTGTAGCATTAAAATCTTGTCGTACACTGCTGGACTTACCTTTTTAATGAACTCATGATTCGAATCTAAATAAAACTCTGTAAACATAGTGGCAAAATACTCTCTTATTGACGTGGCAGCATATGCACTAATAAAAACACCTTGGATCAGTGGTGATAATTTATCATATCCGATTTTTTTATGCAAAAAATCATCAAACTCTTGATTAAATTCAGTATTAGCAAAAAATGATTTTGGAGCTTTGTAACCTTTAGCCCACAAAAGATCGTACAATACATTTCTTTTTCTCAAAAATTCTTTTGCAATTTTGTTATCTGAGTAAATCTGGTATCCGTACGATTCTTCCAATGCATGAGATAGCTCATGAATGATATCATCATAAAAATCTTGCTCATCGTCTTGTATGTTACTGATATAAACAGCACCTGAGTCGTAAAAAGCGTTGACATTTCTTTCTTCAAACTCTTTAAACCAACCAACAACAATCATTTCTATTTCAGAAAGCAGGTGTTGCGGTATAGTCGATTCTATTTTAGCAATCACACCTTCAACATCTATTGCATTCACCATTGGTTGCTTGAAATATACATGTATCCCCGAGGGTGTGTAAAAATCAAGGCTGTTCTGCAACTGTTTCTCGTACTTTTCCTTCAAGTGATTTATAAGCATCATCCAATCCTAATTGATAGCCACGTAAAAAGTTTTCCTCTGCAAATGCATAGACAAACTCTGGAAATTCATGAGCCATAGCTTCTGCGATCATGTTAACAGTCACTTCTTCTTTATCGAACTTGGTGCCAACATATTCAACTAACAAATCCTTAAGAGGGTTATCTTTACTGACAGCCATGGCTAACATGTCATTAGTGTGCGCCTCTTCCTCGCTGATAGCTTTTTCTAACTCGTCACTAATAGTATTAATATTACTACTCATTATTTTGTCTCCTTATACAATATAACATAAAATAATTTATTTTACAACACTTTTGAAGCTAATGTTGCTAATTCTGACCTTTCACCTTTTCTGAAGGTGACATGGCCTGCAATGTGAAACTCTTTAAATTTTTCAATTGCATGTGCCAAGCCGTTTGAGGTTTCATTTACGTAAACATTATCAATTTGCTCAACGTCACCAGTTAAAACAATCTTAGTGCCCTCGCCAATACGTGTAATAATTGTTTTAATTTCATGTTTAGTTAAGTTTTGAGCCTCATCAATAACAATAAAGGCATTTGATATTGAACGACCACGAATATATGTTAATGCTTCAATCTCAATTTTACCTTTTTCCATGTACATTTCTAAAGAAGTTCTGTCACCCATTAAAAACTTAAGGTTGTCTTGTATCGGCATCAGCCATGGCAGCATTTTTTCTTCCATTGTGCCGGGCAAGAAGCCGATGTCTTTTCCAAGAGGTTGTACTGGTCTTGAAACAATTAATCTAGAATAGTGGTTATCATCTGCACGTAGACCAATTGTCTGCTGTAAGCCTGCAGCAATTGCTAATAGTGTTTTACCAGAGCCAGCACGACCGACAAGTGAAACAATCTTAATGTCTGGATCCATCAGCATATCAATTGCGAAGGATTGTTCCTTGTTTCGGGCATCAATCTTCCAATCTGGTAAGCTCTTATGAATCATGTTTTTAAGAGGCTCATGGTAACACTTAAATTTAGCTAGCGCAGACTTCTTTTCATTTGCATTAGAAACCATCATTATATATTGATTTGGGTGCAGATTACTGTAGACGTTTTCATCATCAATTAGGATATCATCACCAGCATAATATCGGTCAATTATTTCATCATCAAACGGTATAATTTCAAAACCATTATATAATTCATCTGATGAGGTTACAGCTTTTTCAGAAGTATAATCCTCTGCTGGAATACCAATAGAGTCGCAAATAACTCTCATATTAATATCTCTTGAAACCAAAATGGTTTTTCTATTTTGAGAATTTGCTTGAAGTGTTTTTGCAGTTGCGATAATTAAATGATCTGGATGCCTTAAATCCAAATCTGGCGGAAATATTACCTGTTTTAAGTCAGTGAATGATACTACTTTCAATACCCCTTTACCTTTATCAAGTCTTATTCCTTTTTCTAGGGAACCTTTGGTTCTTAATTCGTCTAAGGTTCTAATAATTTTTCTAGCGTTAGAACCAACAGAATCTTGTCTTTTTTTGTGACCATCAATTTCTTCTAACACCTTCAGTGGCAAGAAAATATCATGGTTATCAAATTTGAATAATACATCAGCATCAGTAAGACAAACGCTTGTGTCTAATACATAATTTTTTTTAGCCATACATCCTCATTAGTATTGCTACAGTATATAGTTCTGTTGGTTATTTTGCTGCCAAAACACTTAAATTGTCACGGTATTTCAGCAACGCCAACTCTTTGTGTTTTGCTTCAATCATAATATCAAATTCATTGCCATAGTCATTAAGAACGTTATATACCAAGTCTGAATGTGCTTGTGGTTTAATCTTTGGATTATTGTGTTCAAGTGAACGAGACTCTGCGTAGTGTACAACAGGTTTTATATCGCCCCATGTTGACAAGGCAAGTTCTAATGCCTCTTGTTCGGTCTGCCCTCCGGGATGGAGCATGTGGTGGTGATAATCAAAGACAATTGGGATACCGATGCGTTTGTACACGCCTTCGTATAGCTCAAGTGTCGAGTACAATGATGTCTTATCATCGTTCTCGACAGTTAAACGAGACCGGACATTTTCTGGTAGTCGTTCAAAGTTGCGACAAAAGTTATCAAGAGCAAATGGTTTATCACCGTAAGCAGCACCAACATGAATATTTAGTTTGGCGTACGGCGTACGAGGTAAACCAATAAGATCAAATAAGTCACCATGCACAGACAAATCAGTCTTAGTCAACTCAAACACTCGCTCTTTTGGCGATGCTAGCTTGTTAAACGGCCCAGGATGCGATGTGAGGCGCATTCCATGTTCTCGGGCAAAGTTGCCCGCCTTAGCTGCCGCGGCGTGAATAGCGCCAAAATTAGGCATGTCTGTGAGGTTGTATTCAGATGCCCATGGAATGATGTCGGAAGAAAGCCGATAAAAGTAAATATCGTTCTCAAGATTCCACTCAAGAATAGTGTGTAAGTCACGCAAATTTTGCAGTGCTAGTTCTGCAGCATATTCAATACCACGCTCTTTGAATGTGCGCTTGATCATGCTACGATTAGTTGTGATACGTTGCGATTTTGGCAACGAAGAAAAGCCCATGTTGATACAGGCATAGCCCAAATGATTCATAATACCCTCCTACAGGTATAATAATTATAACTAATCAAATGCTTGCTGTCAACACTTTTTTATTATCTCCCAATCGAATACCCAAACATTAGGTTTCTCACCTTTCTTGTAAGGAACACCTTTTTTTCTAAGTTTGTCGACTTCTTTTTGATTAGTTATTTGTGCTTCCCAACCATCAACGCCGAGCTTATGTTTTGATTTAGATACAAGGTAACGTCTTTTCAACACCACACAAACGTTTGGGCCTGCAAATGATTTAACCAAAACTCTATCGTTCTTGGTATATCTCTTCTTCGACTTCATAAATTTTGTCTATGGTCTTTATGGCCGAGTCTGGTATAAACAAAACTTTCAAACAAAAGAAAGCTGCCAAAAACATACTCATAGCTAATATTGCCAATTCTGCCACCGTTTCCACATTAGTAACTATGGCTTAAAATAAAAA
>CEUT01067160.1_pt1 | contig 58074 bp, 76 predicted proteins | sample 531401 | NCBI WGS metagenome assembly CEUT01 (sample SAMEA2622821, study PRJEB7988) | marine metagenome | biome: marine biome (ENVO:00000447); feature: surface water layer (ENVO:00002042); material: "saline water (ENVO:00002010), including plankton (ENVO:xxxxxxxx)" | depth 5 m | reverse complement strand
TACAAGTCTGATTGGAAATACTTAAATGACCCAACAATGAGAGGTGGATTACCAACAGGAGCAAATTCAGGACGTATTAACGGACTACTTGTACCTGCGGGTTCTACATCTGTATATGACCAAATTCTTGGTAAAAACGCTAAGAGACCTTTCTTACACGTTAGATATCGTGCTTCAGAAACTGAAGATAGACGATACAAGTCGTGGATTACAGGTTCAGCGGGAGGAGCAAGAACTTCAAGCTTAGATGCTATGGAGGTACACTTCTTATCTGAAAGAGCTTGTTGCGTTATGGGCGCAAACAACTTCTTCTTATTCCAAGAGTAGTAGTTAGATTAGAAATGGGAGTGTCTTTAAAGACACTCTCTTTTCTTTTTTTTATAAATTATATTAAATTAAATTGAAATGAAAAAGACAAAACAAAAATTCGTAGATAAAACCTACAAACTAAAAAGAGCAGCCGCTCCCCTTTCTTTTATATTACCAACAAGACATACTAAAAGATTTCCTTTATTACACTTTGATGAAGAAACAGGTGTTAATAGAGAGTTAAGATATGCTAGAAACCAAAAAAGTGTATTTGTAGATGAGCAAGATGGAAACGTATTAGTTGAACCTGTAATATTTGAAGATGGGTTTTTAATGGTAAGAAAAGAAAACCAAATGTTACAACAATTTTTACAGTATCATCCTTTAAATGGACTTAAATTTGAGGAAGTTGATAAAGAAAAAGACGCTTCTGAAGAATTAGAATTATTAAATCTAGAGGTAGATGCTTTAGCTGAAGCTCAAGATTTAGATATATCTAAAGCTGAAAGTCTTGTTAAAGTAATATATGGTAGAGATACTTCTAAGATGACAAGTGCAGAAATTAAAAGAGATATATTAGTTTATGCAAGACAAGAACCTGAAGAGTTTTTAAACTTATTAGAAGACACTATGGTTGATATCCAAAGTAAAGTTCAAACATTTTTTGATGAAGGTTTATTAATTGAAAAGAAAAAAGGAGCAATTCATTTTAATACAGTTAAAAACAAAAAGAGAATGGTTGTAGTTCCTAATGGTGAAGACAAACTTTTTATTGTAGCATCTTTCCTTCAAAGTGATGAAGGTATAGAGGCTTTAAAAATGCTTGAGAAAATATCTGAATTAGAAGATTAATAATTTCGTATATTTGTATCGAGAATATTCTCACATAATTATTTTATTTTTTTTATTATGAAAAAGTTTTTATCATTCCCTATTACAGGAACAGGGGAAACCACTCAGTTATTATCTGTAGATGGTATTATAATAGTTGAACAAGCTTCTACTACTGAGGTTACAATAACTTATGCGGGTTCAGCAGCAGCAACAGATGTTGCCACAATTACTTTTGGTGCAGCATTTGCAGCTAACGACAATACTGCAAGAGACCGTGTTCAGGACTCTATAATTGCAGCTCTTCAAACTTCTTGGACTAACCCAAAATATGATGTTAGTTTAACAGGTTTAGTTGATGCAACAGGAGCAGCTGCTACTATAACAGGTATAGCTGTAGCATAAGCATAGTTTTACTATAAGAGAATGAAAGGAGGGCAAAAAAAACTTGCCCTCTTTTTTTTTCTTATCTTTGTATCTATGATAAACGAAGTAAGAAATGCGGTACTTGCATTTTTAAATAAAAACAACTATGGTTATATAACACCTCAAGATTTTAACTTGTATGCAAAGCAAGCACAGTTAGATATTTTTGAGGATATGTTTTATCAATATAACTATCAAGTAAATAAAGAAAATATACGTCAATCAGGTACGGGATATGCTGATATAAAAAAAGGATTAGAAGAGGATATAGATATTTTTACACAAGATGTAATACTATATAACTCACCTGCTAATCTTTACTCTACTAATAATACAAGTAATATATTTGCGTTACCAAGTGATTATTATTTTATTAATAAAGTTTACTACCGACCTAAGTTTGTTATCTATAATGCTATAAATACAGGACCTGTAGCACCTTATAGATTACTTATGGGAGCTACTGAAGATACTACTAACGTATCAATAGGTGATTGGGTTGTTAATATAAATTCATTAGTAGCAGGAACTTCTACAGCTTTTGCTCAAGTAACAACTATATTTGGTAATAAAGAAGTAGGAGTAAGTAGAGATATATTTACTACCACACCTGTGGCGTACTCTATATATAGTAATATAGATGTAGTAGAAATAGAAAAAGTTCATCAAAACAGAATAATGAGATTACTGAGTTCTAATCTAACAGCTCCTAGTGTGGAGTTTCCGGCTTATGTAATAGATGGTAATAATATAATGGTATATCCACTAGAAGTTACCACTCCTAGTTTTTATGTAAATGGTCTTGGTGCAAGTAACCTTAATAATAATTTTGTTATGTGTCAATATATAAGATACCCTAAAGACCCTAAATGGACGTTTTTAAATATAACAGGAGGTGAACCTGTATTTGACCAATCACAACCTGATTTTCAAAATTTTGAATTACCTCTTGATTCTTTTCAAGATTTAATATTTAGAATTTTACAATACTCAGGAGTTGAAGTAAGAGATATAGATGTAGCTAATTTTGCTACTAATAGAATAACCGAAGTTAATCAAGAAGAAGCTTAATTATGACACAATATAGTAACGTAAATAAAAAATATATTTCTCAGTATACATATTACGAGAATAATGGTAATGTACCCACAAATCTTAATTGGGGGTCTTACCAATACGTTAGCTTGAAAGAAGTTGTTAACAATTTTATGTTAATGTATAATGGTAATCACTCTTTGGTTAATAATGAAGAAAGATATAAAATACTTTTTCACGCAAAGAGAGGTATTCAAGAATTAAACTATGATGCTTTTAAAGAAATAAAAGTTTTAGAAATGAAAATAGATGGTAACCTAAGATTTATTTTACCATCGGATTATGTTAATTGGGTTAGAGTTTCTCTATATAAAAATGGTTATATAAGACCATTAACAGAAAACATACAAGTAGGAAGTGCTTTAGCTTATTTAAAAGATAATGATAATAATATTTTGTTTGATGAACAAGGAAGAGCATTAAGTCCTGAGTATTCAAATTTAGATATAGAAAGAATAAAAGGTAGTAAAAGAAGTATTTATTTAAATCAAGATAGTCAGTTCAATAATCAGGAAGGATATTATTGGGAAGGTAATTGGTTTTTTGATTATAACATAGGAGCTAGATACGGTTTAAATACTGAAACTGCAAATGCAAACCCTACCTTTACAATAGATAAAAGAAACGGAGTTATTAATTTTAACTCAGGAATGGCAAATGAGTTGTGTATTTTAGAATACGTTTCAGATGGTATGGAAAATGGAGATAACTCTTCTATAATGGTAAATAAATTATTTGAAGATTATATATATGCTTATATTAAGTTTGCTATTTTAAACAGTAAACAAGGAACTCAAGAGTATCTTGTATCAAGAACACGTAAAGAAAAAGCAGCATTGCTTAGAAATGCTAAATTAAGAATTAGTAATATACACCCCGGTAGACTTCTTATGAATTTAAGAGGACGAGATAAATGGATAAAATAAGATGGCAAAATCAGCAAGAATATTAAAAAGTTTTGTCAAGGGGAGAATGAATAAAGCTATAGACGAGCGACTTCTTCCCGAGGGAGAATATGTAGATGGGCAAAATGTTCGTTTAGGTTCTACAGAAGATACGGAAATAGGTTCGGTAGAAAACGCAAAAGGTAATGAACAATTAACTGTATTAACCTATATAGATACCGCGCAAACCCCATTATCAAATTCCGCTAAATGTATTGGAGCTTATGAAGACTCTTCTAACAACACTATATATTGGTTTGTTCATGACCCCGCTTTTATTTTAGGGGGAGTAACTTATACTCTTGATATGATAGTATCATATAACTCTGTTAATGCTACTTTAACTTATCACGTAGTTAGTATTGCTACAGGTGGTCCTAATACATTAAATTTTAATCCTACGTATTTAATAACAGGAGTAAATTTAGTGGATAATATGTTATTTTGGACAGATGACTTTAATCCTCCAAGAAAAATTAATGTAACAAGAAGTTATGCGTACCCTACACAACCGGGTAACGTAGACCAAATTACAGCAGAAGAATTACTTGTAATAAAAAAACCACCAATAGAATCTCCGGAGGTTGTAACATCCTCCACTGCCGGGCAGGAAAATTTTATGGAAGGAAGGTTTATTTGTTTTGCTTATAGATACAAATATGAAGATGGGGAATATTCAGCAACTTCTCAATTTAGTGCTCCTGCATTTGTTCCTAATAACTTTCAATTTAGTCCTGATAGTTTTTTGAATACAGGTATGTTAAATATTAATAATGCAGCTACAATTAGTTTTAATTCAGGAAGCGAATTGGTTAAAGAAATAGATTTATTATTTAAAGAAGCGGATAGTACGATTATTAAAAAAATTGAAGGGTTAAATAAAGTTGAGGTAGGTTATTTAGATAATACAGTTTATACATATTTTTTTGATAACAGTAAAATATATACTGTTTTACCTGAGTCTGAAATATTAAGATTATATGACAATGTTCCTAAAATAGCTAAAGCTCAAACATTAATGGGTAACAGATTAATATATGGTAACTATACAGAAAATTATGATTTATTAGATAAAGATGGAGATAAAGTAGATGTTTCTTATATTACTTCACTTGTAAGTACACCTATAGATGAAACTGAATTAGATTTTAGTTTAGCTAATTATACTTATACGGTTGACAGTCCAAATACCGTAAATGATGCGGAAATTACTATAAGTACAGCAGGGTTAACATTAACCGCTCAATCAGTGTTAGTAATAGGTGTAAGATTAGTTCATGATTCATTTACAGTTAACTCTCCCGTTACGGCAGCTACAGCTCCAACTGATGATGTGTATGTTACTTTAGCTTTTACATTACCACAAGATTACACTAATGGTTTTGATTTAGCTTCTAGTCCTGAATTTGATGCAGCAGTAGGTTCTTCTACTTTTATTAATCCTCTTGCGGTTACCTGTACATCTACACCTACACTTAGTGATAGATTTAATTGTACAGTAGCAACATCTATTGCTTCCACTTGTGCGGCTTGTCTGCCTGCACCAAATCCTACTCTGTTTAGATATCAAAGTGGTGTTACGTTTTTAAATCAAGGTATACAAATATCAGCAGTAGCTACATCGCCGGATGAATTTAAAATAATTTTTCCTGCTATTAGGTACATAGATAATGGTGTAGACCCTAGACCCGCACTACCTTATTTAAATACAGCTACTAGGGGAGATGTTTATAGTTATTATAAACCAAGTCAAATAGAGGCTACATTTAGGTCTTTAAATATTCCTAGAAGTTTACATAGTAATAGAGGATATGAATTAGGTATAGTTTATATGGATGAGTTCAATCGTTCTACTCAAGCAATAGTTAGTGAGAGTAATACTATACACGTTCCTTGTGAAAACTCTCCTGACCAAAACAGAATAAAGATTACAATACCTATTACACAAAAAGCTCCGGGATGGGCGCATAGATATAAGTTTGTAGCTAAACCTGATATGTTAGGTTTTAATACCATTTTTAGCAATATAGTATATACATCTCAAACTACTAATTATAGTTATGTTTTACTTGAAGGGGAAAACGCAGCTAAAGTTGCTGAAGGAGATGAGTTAATATTAAAAAGTGATATAGATGGACCTATCGCTAGTTGTGTAACTATAACAGTATTAGAAAAGAAAGCTCAACAAAGAAACTTTTTAAGTATAGATGGGGGAACTAGTCCTGATACAGTAACCGGTTTAGTTCCTTTTTCCGGTGTTTATATGAAAATAAATAACAATGGTTTTAATGCAATTATGCCACTTGATTCTTTTATATTACCGGGACAAGTTTCAGAAACACAAAGTAGCGGAGGGGATTGTGTACATATAAATTATAACTTTTCTCAAGAAGATGCAGGAGGGAATTACGTTCCTTTTACTATACCTGCGGGTTCGCGTGTTAGAGTAAAACTTACTTGGCGAAGACAAGGTTCAGGTGATGGAAATAAATCATGCGAAAGAAGGGTAGGTAAAATTGATAGATATTTTACAGCTACCCAAGATTATAATAATGCTAAAGATTGGTGGGACGGTGAAAATATAGCATCTTCAATATGTAATCCGGACCCTGATATAGCTTTTGATTATCAAGAGATAGGGGGTACAGGGTGTCCTATGATAAATGCTTATAATCCCGCTTTGTTAGCAGGAGCTAATTTAGCGGCAGCAACTACGAATTTTGTTAATAACAATTGTAACTTGTGTACTAATTATTTTCAATGGTGGGATGGAGGTGCATCGGATGGGTTAAGACTTTTTATCTCAGGTACACAAGCTTGTGCTAGTGCTAAATATAGTAAAAGAAGAAGGTCTACCGTAAAAGCTACTTTTGAAATTTATCAAGCAGACAATGTAATGGTTTTTGAAACACAACCTTCAGATGCACTACCGGATTTATTTTATGAAGGAGAGGCTTCTTATCCAATTGATAGAGCTACCGGTAATCATTTAGGTAATACCACAAGATATGCAGGTAATACTGACCAAAATATAGCCGGAGGTATAGCAGGGGTTATCTACTCTCAATTTTTTAATTGTTTCGCGTTTGGTAATGGTGTAGAGAGTTACAAAATAAAAGACTCTATGAATGGTAAATCATTCTCACTAGGTAATAGAGCTTATACCACACAAGCTCAAGATGCGGGCGAAGCGGATAGATTTTCAGATTTAACCTATAGTGGAGTAATTAATGATGAAAGTAATGTTAATAAGCTAAATGAATTTAACTTAGGGTTATTAAACTTTAAACCATTAGAGGACTCTTATGGAGAGGTGATGAAATTAGATGGTAGAAAAACAGATATATTAGTTTTACAAGAAGATAAAATATCTTATGTTTTAACAGGAAAAGATTTATTAACAGATGCAGGGGGAGGAGGTGCATTAACTTCTACGCCCACAGTTTTAGGTCAACAAATAGCAAGGGTAGAAGAATATGGTATTAGTAGAAACCCTGAGAGTTATACCCAATATGGAGTAGATAAGTTTTTTACAGATGAAAAAAGAGGAGCTGTGTTACAATTAAAAGGTTCTGCGATGGAAAATGAGCAGCTTATTGTTATATCAGAGCAAGGTATGCGTTCTTATTTTAGAGACCAATTTATCGACCCTACTTATGTGGGCAAACAAAAGCTTGGAGGTTTTGACCCTTACATGAATGAGTATGTATTAAGTATTAACGATATAGCAATACCTGCTCCTGAAATTTGTTTACAATGCGCACTTCAATACACAGTAGACACTAAATTTAATAATCCTTTTAGTTATTGTATGGATGTGGGTGAAACAATCGGTCCTATTACTATTTCTTGGCAAATGGTTAATGCAGGTTCTTGGGGAGGTACGATAACTTACAACTCAGTAGTAACCCCTATACCGGGAGCTCCTATAAGTACATCGGGAAGTTATACTTTTACAGGAAAGACTTCAGCTTTTCCAACTACACTCCAAATAGATGGTGCTTCTAGTGGCGGTACAACACCAAGTTTTGATTTAACCGTAGGATGTCCTGCTCCAAGCGCTTTAACAGTAGTATTAATTTGTTTAACAGATAATGCAGATGCTACTAAAACTATACATAATCAAATTAATTGGACAGATGCGGGAGGTACATCAGCTTTAGTTCCGACCGACGCATCAGCACCTGTTACCTTTGTGTCAGGTACAGACAATCCTCTTGTTTCGCAATATCAAACTTTTAATGGAGTACAGGGACAAGCAGGTATACCTACAGATGGGTCTACTGTTACCGTGTATTCTCGGGTTATAGGAGCGGATGATTTTGTATTTGATAATACGTCAGATGAATTTTATCAATTAAGAACTGCTACATTATACCCCAATACTCCAACGGGTATGAATAATTTATTAGCTGCAATTGCGGCAGCGGGTGCGCCTTCAGGACCTTTAGCTATTGATTCTTCATTAGCTCCTGCTCAATATTCAGCAAGTTTTACAATGCCTGCGGGAGCAGCAAATGATTATTTATATTTGGTATATGACTATAGAGAAGTAGTTAGCACTTATTTATGTTATACTGCACCTACAGCTAGTCCATTAGCAGATATACAAGAGGCGTGCTGTGATTGTACAGATTGCGGAACTGTACAATGTACAGAATATTCATTAGTATGGGTTTCAGGACCTCAAACTATTATTGAATATATAAATTGCGCAGGTGGTACGGTACAATCAATATTACCGGAAGGGGGTAAGTTAAAAATATGTGCTTATCAAGGAACTTCATTTACAGTTCTTAATGCAAGCACAAGAGTTTCAAGTACAATAACAGATTGTGGATGTTAAAAAATTAAAATTATGGCAACATTTGGAAGTTATACAATAAACGGACCGAGTTTACTTTCGGCAACAACTGTCTTCGGACCATCACCTGCGACTACAGCAGCTCCTGATGGATATTATTCTGATGGTACAAATGTAAGGCAACAAATAAGTGGGGTTTTACAACCCACAGAAGCTTGCCCATCATGTGAAGAGAATTGTAACATAAGTGTATCGGCAACGGGTACTCAAGGAGTATTTACTATAAATGTAGGTATAGGAACGGGGACAACAGGAGCGGTAGTTTTAAACTTTACAGGGGGTACTCCTTGCGGAATACTTGCTACGTATAATGGAAATACTTTTAACACATTAAGCTCACAAGGGTATGGGTATATGAATACAGGAGTATTATCTAATTTACCTATATATGTAGGAGGACCTCAAGCTAGTATTTGTGAAACTTCTCCGGGTTCAGGTGTTCCTATCATACCTTGTGTTGCTCCTTGCACAACCTTATCTAATGTAGTTGATTACATTTGGGATGGCGCATATTGGGTGGGAGCAGGAGGTACTACCTCTCTTACAATACCGGCAAGTCAGGATGCTACCACGGTTCTTGGAGGTGGAGGTACTTACACTATGGTAATACCTAAAAATAATATTGCAAGTACAGTTAGTGTTAGTATGTATGCAGTATGTCCAAATCCACCTTTTCCTAGTGGTTCGGGATTTACGTTAACAGTAAACTGTCCGGTAGCTTTACCTTCTACTCTTACTACAGGATATGATGTGGCTAATGCTATAACGGCGTGTGCAGACGCAACAGTTCAGACTTTATACCGAGGAAAGGTAAATGGTACAGATGCTTTACCGGGTCTCCATGATTTTGTATATACAGATAATCAAGGAGTAACACCGGCAACCGCAGGTATTTATAAATATGATGATGGAGGGGTAAATAAATGGTTTAGAGTAAGTGCAGATGGAGTAATTGATGTTATGGGTAATTGTTAAAAATATAAAATATGGCTTATAAAACAATATCATATAGTGAAACTTCAGAAGGTTTTCCTTCTTTTTATAGCTTTCAACCGGAATGGATGATAGGTATGAATAATTATTTTTATAGTTTTAATAAAGGTAATTTATGGAGACATAATGCCGATAGTGTAAACCGCTGTAATTTTTATGGTGTAGATAATTCTTTTTCTATAACAAGTGTTTTTAATCAATTACCTGTCGTTAGTAAAATTTTTAAAACTATTAATCTTGAGTCTACAGTTCCCTTTTCCGTTTCATGTTCTACGGATATAGGAAACGAGCAAAATATTACCGTTACTTCTGATGAGTTTGTACAAAAAGAAGGAGCTTATTTTGCTTATTTAAGATATACTTCTATGACAAACCCTGTAGTCACAACTGTTTATCCATTAAGATATGTAAATGGTATAGGTAAAACAGATATAACAATTACAGGACCTGCCAATGCTTCGGTTGTAGAATTTCCGGCAGGAGTAGAAGTTAATTCTATATTGAGTGTAGGAGATAGCTTTTACTTTTCTTTAGTGGCAACCGCTTATGCTACTTTAGAGTTTATGGGAACAGTTACAGCTATTAATAGAGCAAATAGACAAGTAACTGTAGATGCTACCGCGGGTACAGTACCTGCTTTAGCACCGGGTGTAACAAATGCTTTTTTTGTATACATAAAAAACCGACAAGCGGAGTCTTATGGAGCGTTAGGTCATTACATGAATTTTGTATTAACATCTTCTTCTACCTCAGCAGCTGAATTATTTGCAGTTGAAACTGAATATATGCCAAGTAGTCCGTAAAAATTTAGTATCTTTGTAGTCAAATGATATTTAATTTAAGACCACTAAACAAAGATGATTATGATAACACCCTTTTAGGGTGGTGGAAAGATTGGGGATGGGAAGCTCCTTTAAAAGATTTTTTACCTCAAAATGGAACAGGTGGACTTATGGTGTTAGATGGAGAAAATCCTGTGTGTGCAGGATTTATTTACATGACTAATTCTAAAGTAGCATTAGTAGAATGGGTTATATCTAATAAGAATTATAGGAAAAACCCTGAAAGGCAAGAAGCTTTAGAGTTACTTATAAAAAGTTTAACGAATATCTGTAAAGATTTAGGTAGTAATTATACCTATGCTTTACTAAAACATAAAGGGTTAATTGAGACGTATGAGAAAGTGGGTTACACTCAAGGAGATTCTTATACGAAAGAAATGATTAAAAAACTATAATATGGCATTAGCAACAACCGCAGCAGTTTTAACAGCAGCTCAAGTAGCTACTACAGTAGGTACTACAGCAGCATCTTTTATTCAAGCATCTAAACAAAAAAGAGCACAACAAAGAGCAGAAAAAGAAGCTAAGAAAGCAATAATGAAAGCTCGTAAGAGATTAGATGTCAATGTATATGAAGGGTTAACTGTAGACATGACTCCTTACGAATTAGAAAAAGACGCTATGTTAAGTCAAGGAACGGACTTATTGCAAGCCGGAGTTGAGGGAGAACAAAGAGGAGCAGGTACTATAGCAGGTAAAGTGATGGCTGCTCAAATGAAAGGTCAGCAAGATATTAGTAAAAGGTTGGGTAAAGAATTAAAAGATAGGCAAACAACAATATTAGATGAGGAGAAAAATATACTTGAGCAGCAGTCAAAGTTAGATTTAGCTGAAGCTCAGGGTGCTCAACAAGCTGCTAGGGATGCAGAGGAAGCACGTGCTCAATCTATACAACAAGGTATGTCAGGAGTAACAAGTTTAGTAGGACAAGCGGCAAGTGCGTTACCTTTATATGGTAGTCCATTTAAAAATAAAAGTATGGACCCTGCTAAATTAGCTCAATATTATACAGCTATAGGTAACCCTGAGATGGCAGCTGCAATAAATCCACCGCCGCCTACAAATGAAGAACCTACACCACAATAAAATTTAAAGTATGGCAAAAACATTTTATAAATACGCCGAAAGAGATGCTGAGAATCGAATAGATTGGTCGGAAGTTGCCAAGAATATGAACGATGTTCTAAGTGCAGAACTAAAAGAGCGTAGACAGAAAAAAAGAAAAATTGACGAAGCTCAAGAAGAAAGTTTAAAGTACGTAGAAAATGCTCCACAAGGACAACACGTAGGTAAAGATGAGTTTGTTTTAGATTATGCGGAGAAAGTTATGGAGACTATGCGTATTCAACATCAATTATTAAAAGAAGGGAAATTAAGTTTAAAAGATTATAACATTCAACGTGCTAACATAATGAATGGTACGAAAGAGTTCTATGAAGTAGCTGAGAATTGGAACACTACTTATGATGAAGCTAAAAAAATGTTAGATGAGGGTAATTTATCAGAGTTTTCACAGAGCATATTAATGGATGTAGAAAAGATGGGTAATTTTACAAATCACTCTTTATATATTAATCCTATTGATGGTCAGGTTAGTATAGGTGAAAGACAGCTTACAAACCCTGATGAACCTTACGACCCTGAAACAAACCCTTATACTACGGTAGTTGTTCCTAATGAAAATAGTTTACGACCACTTCAGGAGTTAAATAACAGACAAGACCAATTACTTGCACCATTTGATTTAGAAGGAAGTTTAGATGAATCCGCTAATATGTTAGCTGATACTTACGAACAATTATTAAAAGCAGACCCCACACAAAGTGTAAATGATATCAGAGAAAATGAGAATTATGTTGACGCTGAAACTACTATTATAAACGCGCAGGTAGGAGATAATAATTCATTTAACGCAGTAAGTATATTGACTGATATTCAAGGTGAAGTTTTAGATGGATATGATAATGCGGGTGAACAGTTTGACTTTACTTCAGACCCTAATGACCCTCGTTTATTTAATGCAGATGGGTCAAGAAATCAGTCAATGATTTTAAGAGTGCAAGACCCTAACCAACCTAATTCAGGAAGGTTAGTTCCTCAGTTAACTGACGAGCAACTAGAAATGGCAAGAGAAATAACTAAAGACAGACTTGATGTTATGGTTAATAGAAGTGTTACTAGAAAAACTGAATGGGCACCAAGTCAATGGGAGTATTTAGCAAACGAAAAGAGTGAGCAAGAGCAAGCTTTACTTACTAACTTAATAGATTTATTTAGCGGTGACGAAGCAGATATGGAATCTACAATGGCGGGATTAATGGATTTACCGGGTAATGAATGGATTCAAACTATCGAAAGAAATAATGAAGAGATTGTAATTAATAGAGGAATGGCTAATCAAGAAATTATACCATTATATACAGCAGGAGTTATAGATGGTATTGCGGGTGGCGAAGAGTGGACAGAGGAACAGTTCTTAAAAGCAGTAGCTTCTAAATTAGGTGGTTTTGATAATTATGCTATGGCTATGGAGGTGTTTAAGAAATTACAAGGAGGGGATGATTATGTAGCTTCTACGTTAACGACAGATATTACCGAACCAATTATTTACACTAGAAAAACAGACGAACCGGGTCCTCAAGCGTTGCGTGTAGACCCTCTTATGGAGCTAGACTCACCGGGTATAACAGCTGCGTTCCAAGATTTATTTGATGACCCTGACTTTACAAATCCAACAATAGGTCAAACTTTTGCTTATTTAGATAAATTTTATGATGATGAGATAGAGGATTGGGATGAGTATGTGCCGGCTGTAACTGATTTAGTGACAGAGGTTCTCCAAAAAGGACTTAGGAATAACGATGTAGGTATACGTCCGCAAGACATTCAAATTAGGAGCACTGAGGATGGTAAGGATTCATTTATTGTTATTGAGATTAAAGGTAGAAATCAACCTGCTACACTTATAAGATTAAAAGAGGATAGTTCTAGAGGAACGAGGTTATTAAATTGGTTAACTGACTATGTAGATGGTTTGTTACTGAAACGTTCTGACCTTTTACCTCCTGAAGACGATAGTAGAATTGAAGATGAAGATAATGCTCCAATGGATTAAAATATTTTATAATGGAAGAAAGAGACCAAGAACTATTAGACCAACACGCTCAATATGTATATGATTGGGTAACTACTTATGATGATAACTTTGCTGCTAATGTAACATTACAAGGCTTTACAGATAAGATACGTCGTGACGCTGATTATAGACAAAGACTTTATGATTGGATTAAAAGAGAAGAAGAGCGACAAAGACAAAAGGCACAAGAAGAAGGTAAAGAATGGTATGATGTGGGTGCAGGTGGTTACGAAAAGTTCGAAGAAAGATTCTATCCCCTCGATGAAGGGTTTAAAAAAAAAATGCAAGATTTGGAATCCACTATTCAGGAAGACACTACGGTATTAGGTTCGGAGAATACTTTTTGGGACTTATCAGACGTAGACGCTGATTACTATAAACCTAGAGATGAGAACTATGCTAACACTTTTAACGAAGAAGGTTTTGAAGATTGGTGGAATACTAATCCGGATGTCTTAGCTTGGAAAGAAAATTATACTGCTACCTATGGTGAAGAACCAACTTTAGATGGACCTCTTCAGGGTGTGCCTCAGTGGTATGATATGCGTAGTGCTTATGAACTTGGAATAACCCCTCAACTTTCAAACGGACAATACTCATGGTCTACATCTAGTCCCACAGGGGAAGTTATACAACCTTATGAAGGTGTTAATTGGAGACAGCAATTTATGGAAGACACCGGTACAGAACCCCCGGCAGATATGTCAAGAGCGGAAGCTTATGCTACTTATTATGACACCAAAACAGGAAGATATACCCTTATTGACCCTCAATTCAGAGACTTAATAGACGTTCGTTATGCTGAAGAAAGTGGTCAGTATGCAAATATGTCCGCAGAAGATAGAGCAAAATATGGGGTACAAAATACTAATGATATAGCTAAAGCATACTATTCTTATTTCAAAACAGACCCTACAACTTTAGGGTTAAACACCCAAGAAATGATTGAAGCTTTAAATAAGCAAGAAGAAGCCGAGTGGAAGCAGTTAACTGATTTTGAAAACATGACTTGGATATTCAACCAACAAGAAGAAGTAGCAGCTCCTTTGTTAGAACAAATGTTTAGGGAATATGGGTTTGAAGTAGGTCAAAGAAAAATAGGTAAAGATTATATAGAAATAATAGCAGCTAATGGAGAGAGTATAACACTCTCAGTAGATAGAGATGAAGGAGGTTCTTGGTTAGAGGGAGAGACTTGGATAATGGGAAACACTGCTTCTTCAGCACAAAATGCTAAAACAGCTATACGTTTTTTTAACCAACACAGACAAACAAGAGTTCCGGGTGAGCAAAAATTTCAAGATGCACAAAATGCGCAGTTTTACAAAGAGTGGAAAAAACATCAACGCGAAGTTTCAAAATTTAAAGAGGACTTAGCTGATTATAACGCTAAGAATTATATTGTTTCTAACACACCTAGAAGTAAAAGGGGTGCTCAAGAATATATAGATTTAAAAAAATCTTTAGTTCCTTTACAATATAAAATAGAAGGTCAGCAAGAAAAATTACTTGCACAAGACGCAAATCTTTTATCTATACAAGAACAATTAAAGTTACGTCCTGTTGTATCTGAAGAGTGGGTTCAAGGGGAAGGTGCTTTTATGGATTTTTTTAACGATATGTACCAAATGTACCAAGTAGGTCAAACCAAAGGTGCAATGATGGATGAGGGTGCTAATATATTTTTTAAAGGGAATGAAATATCCGAAGGGGAGTTAAGAGATTTGATAGGAAATTGGAATGCAATAAAAGCTAGTGGTACGACAGATGAGTTGAAAGCTTACAACAAAGAAGTAGCAGAGTGTGGTGGGGACTTAGGATGTGCAGCTCGAGCTTTATATAAATACCCTTCAGTAGCTTCAGCTGTTTTTGCAGAAAGTGCAGGTACTTATTTAAATGCCACTACCTTAGAGTTAGGTTTTGATACGTTTATGGCTACTGTTGCAACCGCCACCGTTGCCGGGGGTATAACAGGAGGTCCGGTAGGAGCGGCAGCAGGTTTTGCAGGTGGTATTCCCGCAGGAGCTTTGGCAGCGATAGGGGTAATGAGTGGTAGCATAGAGACAACAATGACTTACATGGAATTACTAAGTGAGTATACCGGAGGTGATATGTCGGATAAAGCAATAAGAGAGGTATTAAATGACCCCGAGAAATTAAAATCCATGAAAAATGAAGCGCTAGCTAGAGGTTTAATAATTGGAGGTTTTGATACATTAACAGGGGGACTTGCAGGGACAGTAACTAGAACTGTTGCTAAAAAACCATTATTGGCTGCTACTCTTGGTTTAGGTGTAGAATCAGTGGGTGGTGCAACCGGAGAGTTTGTAGCTCAACTAGCACAAGGAGATGGTATTAACGCTTCTGATGTTTTACTAGAAGGGGTAGCCGGTATAAGTAGTGCGCCTATAACGATAGGTATGGAATTATTGGGTGGAAGTGTAAATGATATAGATAGTGATAACGAGGGTTCTGCAATGAAAGATTTTTTTGAAGGAGATATGAGCGGAACAGGACCTAGTTTATTATTACCGGGAGTATATAAAATTAATGGTGCGGTTACAACTCCAAGACAAATGGTAGACTTTGTTACTACGGCTACCGATAAGCAAGTAGCAGGAGCTACTTTATCTATTTCCGGCAATCCTAAGTTAAAAAAATATGCTCAAGATAAAAGAAATAGAGCAATTGAAAGATACGAAGTAGATAGAGATATTGACCCTTTAATTAAAAATCCTGAAGATAGAAATGCTCTTATAGATTTAGAATTAGAAAGAAAAAAATTAGAGGGTAATAATACTTACACCGCTAAAGTAAGATTAAGGCAAATAGATGGTGAGATAAAAAATATAGTAGATAAATACACTTCTAAACCGGAAGGTAGAACGGATATTGAAGGATTCTTTGATGAGGAGTCTAAACAAAAAAGAGATAGAGATTCTAGATTAGACCCCTTAGAACAAGTAAATCAAGAGGATATGGAGAGTATTCCTAAAGGTGATAAAATTGCACCTCCAACACAACCTACAAAAAGTAGATTAGTAGTGGGTGAAGAAGCGCCTGTAGATATAAACCCTGAAGGGGAGGGTACGTTAGGTATAATAGTTGTTCCTAGAAACAAGTATGGCAACGCTGACGTTCAAATGAAAAGAAAAAATGTAGTAAAAGGAAAGTCTGTTGGGGATAAAATTTATTTAGTTGAAGAAACAATAAAACCGGGTGAAAGAGTTTCTTACACACCTGACCCCGTAGCTAGAAAAAGAACTATAAGAACTGCTCAAAACGCTTTTAAAGCTATAAAGAAATTAGCTCCTAAAGTAAATCTTATAATGTATGAAACGCACAAGGAGTATGTAGCAAATGGTAACTCCAAGTTTACTAGAGGGAGTTATAGTCCGGTGGCTAATTCTATTTCAATAAGTTTAGAAAAGGTAAGTCCTACTACCGCAACTCATGAAGTGGTTCATGCTATGTTAGGTAATTTATTTCCTGATATAGCCGGGAAAGAATTAAAAACTAAACAGTTAGTTGAAGCTATCATTAGGATAGTTACTAAAAGAAATGAAAAGTTAAAATCTCAATTAAAAAAATCAAGCTCAGAAAAAGCGGGTAATATCCAAACAGAGATTAATGAAAACGAATCTTTCCTTAAAGACTTAAGGGAACACGTAGATAAGTATGAAGGAAAAGGAACGGGTGTTAAAAACGAAGAATTTTTAGCTGAAGCAATAGCTTTAATTGCTACTAGATACCCTAAATTACCTAAAGAAGCTAAAAGTAAAGTTAGACAATTTATTGAGTGGGTTTTAAAATCATTGGGATTAGAAAAGCTTATAGATAAAATTTATAAAAACGCTTCCGACAATGTTATAGCTGATGCCTTGAACAACATGGCAGGTAAAATGAGAACAGGGCAAGAGTTAACGCAACAAGATGTTGAGATTATGGATTTAACTCCCGAGCAAGAAAAAAGAAGAACGGAAGTTAGAGCGGCAGAAGCTGATGAGTTAAATAGATATCGTAACAAGATTGAAGAAATGAAAAGAGAGAAGGGTGGTGTCGAAAATATGACTGAAGATGAGTTAGTTATTCTAGAAGGATTAGAGTTAGAGTTAGCTGCTTTAGAAAAAGGTGAGGGAGTGCCTGCAAGAGAATTAGAAGTTGAAGGTGTTGAAACTAAAAAAGAAACACCTACTTTTAAAGAACCTGAAAGTGTCATTGAAGACACTACCACAACACCTGATGAAGTAGATGATTCTAAAGCGGAAGAAGGAAAGGTGGCAGTAGATGAAGAAAGTGATGTGGCGGTAGTAGATGGAGTGCAGTTAGAGTTTTATCATAATACTAAAGATGCAGCAGGGGTTAATGTTAAACCTATTGAAAGAGGAAAAGGCGAAGCCACTCAACTATACAAAGGAGCTTACCACCCTAAGCCGGATAACCTTACATTTTTCACTCCTTCACGTAAAAAGTTTTCCACTTCGGGGTATCAAGGTCAGCAAGGTGCTCAGAAAAAATATAAAGTAAAACTTGATATTAAGAACCCTTACTTTGTAAAGCAAAATAAAGTATGGTCAGATGCAGAAGTGTTTGAATTAAAAGAGAAAGGTTATGATGCTATTATTACGCACGTAGATAATTTGACTGACATATATCCTAACAGGGAGCAAGAGATGAATATTATCCCTATTGACAAATCTATTATAGAAGTATTGGGTGAAGATATTCCACCTAGAAATAGGTTTGAATCTAGCGAACAAAGAATGGATAAAGAAACGCAAGCGGAATCTCCTGATGAAAGAAACTCTGAAATAATAGAAATAATCCAAAAGGCAAGAGAGAATAATTTTAGTGACTCCGAGATTACTGATTATTTAGTTAGAGTAAAAAAGTTTAATCCTTCAGAAGTTAAAAAAGCTTTAGAAATAAATATAGATGATGTTACATTGTTACCTAAAAGTTTTGCTGATATTAAAGGCGGTGCGGAAGCAGGTGTAAGGTTATTTAAAAGAGTTAATAAATACAAGGAGTCTTTAGTAGCAAAAAACAAACAAGCAAAAAAGAAGTTAACTCAAGAGCAAATTACAGATAAGGTAATTCAATACTTAGAGCAACAACCTGAATTTATAAGAGAAGGAAGTAAAAAAGAACTTTCTCCCTTACAAGCTAAAATGCAAATAGAATTACAATCTACTTTAGGTATGAGACCAACAAGAGATATGGGTAAGGTGTTAAGAGAATCTAAAAAGTTTCTCAAAGGTGTAGAGAAAGGAACTAAGACTTTACAATCCTTTAAACAAGACTTGAGAAACTTTATGCGTAAAGCTTTACCTGAGACGACATATACCAAACCGGAGGTGTTAAAAATGGTTAGTAAAATTGAGAAAGCTACACGTTCAAGTATAAAGAATATAATGAATGAAGTAATTGATTTTACAAATGAGAAAGTAGCAACTTCTTTAGAAAAAGATATAAATGCTAAACTAAATGCGAAGAATGAGGTTAAGTTAAGTGGTAGAAATAAAGCTACTAAAATAGATGCAGATGCTATAGAGCAAATCAAAATGATTAAAGAAGAAAGGGTTTCTAAAATAGCAACCCCTAATGAAGTGTATGAAACTAACGCTAAATTAGCAGCAGAGTATGATGAGTTAGCTAAAGAAATTAACCCAACAGATGAACAAATAAGAAGGATGGCTATATTAGAAATAGCAATGAAGTTAAATAACGCTACTCTAATGAAAGATACCGACATCAACAAGGTACAGGAGCTAAGTGACGTAAATAATTCATTAGAAGAGATTATAGTAGGTGGTAGACAAAGGTTAGAGGATGAAATACAAGCAGCTAGAGAAGAGTATGAACGTCAACTTAGTATTGCTTGGGAGGCTATTACTAAAGAAAAAGTAGATGCTTCTACACAAGAAGGTAAAAATCAGATTGAGAAAACAACTAATTACCTTGTAACTAAAGAAGAAGTAAAGGCGACTCAAAATGTTTTAAGAAAAATATTAAGAGGTATAGGTAATAAGTTATCAGACATCTTTGTTTCTCACGAAGCACTTGATGGTTTAATGGATAAAATTACTTTAATGCCGGGAGAGTTATTTGGGGGTGCGTTAAAAGATTTAGTATATGAAAGAGTAAATGAAGGAACTCGTGTATATAAAGGTAGAAAGATGGCGGTTGAAAAATTAATCATAGATAAAGTAAAGGAGTTATATGGTAAAAAATGGAGAAGTAAAATGGTTTCAAACCGAAAGGTTGGTTACAATAAAATATATAAAGATGGAGACGCAGTTTTAGCAGCTCAAAAAAAATACAATGCCGATAAAACTAGCGCTAATAAAGAAGCTTTAAAGAGAGTAGAATTAGAAAATAATATACAAGGAGTTACTTACGCAAGTCAAGAGCAATTGTATTATTTATACAATCAATTTAAAGACCCTGCGCTTCACCCAACTTTTGAAAAAATGTGGGGAAAGGATTATAAAAAAGTGGCAGAGCAAATTGAAAAAGCTTTAAATCCGGAAGTTAAAAAGTTTGCAGATTGGCAGGTGGATGAATTATTTCCTGCGCTATACCCGCACTACAACAAAACTTATCGTAAGATTTACCGAACTAATATGCCGCAGAACGAACATTATGCAGGAACACTTTATAGAGAAGGAGTTAAGTCAGAGCCTGTAGATTTATTATCAGGAGACAATCAATTCTACACAAGCATAGGAGAATCATCTACTATCGCTAGGGTTAAAAACACCAACCCTATACAAAGTATGATTGGCACAGATGCTTTAATGACCTACGTTACTGATATGGAATACTTTGCTGCAATGGCAGAACCACTGAGAGATATTGATAAACTATTTACAAATGAAAATGTAAAGAAAGCTATTATATCTATACACGGAAAAAATACTTACGGCTTAATTAAGTCTGCTATTCAAAGATTAGCTAACAGGGGAGTAAGAAGTAGCGATATGAACAAATTTATAAACAGTATGAACAACGTGTTTATATATTCTCGTTTAGGTTTTAATCCTACTATTATGATTAAACAATTAACATCTATGTTCACTTATGCTAATGATATAGGGTTTCGTAATTGGGTTAAGTATGGGTTTAAGAATATGCCGGAGCTAAAAAAATTATGGAAAGAAGTTCAGAGTAACTCAGTTTATTTGCAAGACAGAAAGTACAATGGTATAATGAGACATATAGAAAGTTATACAGAGAAACAAATGCAATCTTTAGTTCCAAAAAGAAATAAACAATTTATGGTTAACTTTTTAATGTGGTTTACAAAATTTGGAGATATGGGAGCTATTATGCTTGGGGGTCTTCCTAATTATTCCTACTACAAAGCGCAGTATAAAAAGAAAAACCCTAGAGCTACCGAGCAAGAAGCTATTGATTATGCGATTAGAAAATTTGAGAGTGACACTAAGAGAACACAACAGTCTGTAGACTTACAAGATAAAGACGTATATCAAACCTCAAATCCCCTTGTAAGAGCTATGAATATGTTCCTCACATCCCCTAAAGCTTATTTCCGTAAAGAGATTCAGTCTAACAGAAATCTATGGAGAATAGCTAAAGCTAGAGACCCTAAAGCCGGAAAGGGAAGTATAAAAGAAAACATAAGAACCTTTATAATGTATCACGTCTTCTTACCTGTACTGTTTCAGTTTGTAGCGATGGGATTCAAGATAGATGAAGAAGATGATTGGTGGGATTTAGCACGAGCAGCGGTAATAGGAAATTTAAATTCTCTATTTATAATAGGAGACTTGTTTAATTATTTAGGAGATGCTGCCACAGGGAAACCGTGGGCAGGAGATAATGATGGAGCTCTACGTATATTAACTATAGCAGGTAAAATCACAAAAGATTTTAACGCTATGCAAAATGCTAAGTCCCAAGAGACTAAAGATAAGTATTTGAAAGAAATTATATTAGAAACTTTAACCCTAACAGGTTTACCGGCTCATCAAGTAGATAGGTTTATTGAAAATTATGGTAAGGTAATGACGGGAGATGTAGATAATATGCACGAACTTATATTAAGATTACTTAATTATAGCCAATATCAAATAGATAATAAGAAGAGAAAGAGAAGAAGAAAATCTTCCGGTCGTTCTTCAAGGGGTGGAGGTTTTGATGTTGATTTTGATGTTGATTTTGATTTTGATGTAGGAAGTTTGACCGAAGATTTAATGATAGATTTTGATTTTTAAAATAATAATTATGCCCTTTAGAAGTAAAGCACAAAGAAAATGGATGTATAAAAACTTTCCCGAAATGGCGAAAAGATGGGAGAAAGAATCTCCTTTACCAAGCCGTTTACCTGATAGAGTAAAGCCAAAAAGACGAAGACGTAGATAAATTATTTATTAATACTTTAGATATTTAAAGTCCTTGCTCTTGTCGAAATACACCATCAGCTCCTCATCATTAACTGAACCGGCGCGAGGTTTTCTACCACCCCACCTTAACTCACCTTGCACTTGTTTTATTTTTAAATAAATAATCCCATCATCACACGCCCATATAAGAATAGGGTTTAGTCTTTTGTCAGCTAGCTTAACTATTTTTCGAGCAGCCACGCATAGAGGAAAAGAATTTGCTATCGATTTTAACCTACCCTTTACCTCTGCATACGCAATAAGTTTGTTATCCGCATCAAAGACTCTGTAGTCTATATCATTAGGTCCTAACTTTTTAAAACTACCACCAAATAGGTTTACGAATTTTGTAATAGCTTTCTTCTCTCTATCTAAATCTTTCTTAGTTTCGAATCTCATAATTCCATTAAACAATTTATAGCAGTATGCCCACCTAAAACCACTCCACATCCTACCGCTTGTTTTTTAAAGTGTTTAGCGTAAGCCGCGGCATAGGACGCACTGTCTATCCCGCAGCCTACTTGCATTCCAAATATTCGGAAATTTCTACCTACCATCCACTCGGTATAACATTGGGTATGTATATGACCCTGAACGGTCGACATCATATCGTTCTTTGCTTTTGTGCGCGCAGTGCCCCCTTCTCCATGTACGTACTGAACACCGTCATAAACTATCCTTTCAGTCCAATTCCAATCAACTCCCAATACTTCATTATAACTTTTTATCCATTGTTTAGGAACATCAGAGTCTATTGCCTTCCTCATTATGATGCGGTCATGATTTCCGATTAGAACATCAGCAACCGGAAACGCTTTGTACCACTCTTGCACCATTGAAATAGCGTGCTCTAATTCCTCGCCACCACCCATACCGTTCGGGTCGGTCTGATGGAAAGAGCTATAATGGTTATCCAAAATATCTCCTATAAAAATTACTTGATTACAATTATGTTTGGCATAAGTTTCTTGACAAAACTCTAAGTAACCATCGAGAACAAAGGGTGCGTGAATATCTCCGATAACGAGAATACGCCTCTCTTTTTTAGTTATGTAGTCATACGCAACTCGCGTGTTGCCGTGAATACGGGGTCTAAAACTATTATATTTCATCTTCTAAAGATTCGTGTACGTCTTTAAGACGCTTGATTAAATTTGTAATTTCTTTTTTTGCTTCATCATATTCCGAGTCAATAAAGTGTTCATATAAATTATTGGTAGAATTATGAATCTCCGACATTAAATAATTAATGTGGTCTAACCTTCTTTGTTTGACTGCTGATATTTTTGCGGTCATTTTATTTGTTTAAATTATTATTCATTAGGTATTATTGTTTGCTCTTTATTTATACAATCTAAATAGTCATCACAACTAATCTCTTCTACACCTAAATAAAGGGGTATTTCATTTTTTTGTTTTAAAAACTCTATCTTATAAAAGAAAGGTTTTTCTAGCTCGCTATACGGTTTTGATTTAATCACCCCACAAATACTTTGAGACCATCCATCTAACTCCGGTAATTTATCAGTATAATATTCTAAGTGGCTAATAAGTTCATTAACTACATAAAAAGGACACTCCGATAAGTCTACAACAAACCACTCATCAAAATCATAATCTTTTTTAACCTTTATATATTTCTGTTTTAAAACCATATTCTTTTAGTTCTCTCAGTCTGTATTCTTGTAGTTTAGAAACTCGACCTTTCGGTGTTTTTACTTCACTGAACAACACAGTAGCATTCCTTGGTATTGCAATTAAATCAGGTATTCCATTTTTATTTGTCTTAATTAATTTAATTACGTAGTAACCTGCTTGCTCTAATTCTTTAATTCTTTTTAATTGAATTTGTTGTTCTGTCATTACTACAAAGATAATAAATCGGTTTTAAAGTGTTTGATAGTGTAATCTTTCTTCTTAATAACTGCCTTGTATATCTTATGCTCGATACCTTTTTCGGCAAATATCCAATACACTTTATTAGTTTTTCTATCTTTTGTTGTCATCCTATCTCGACTCTGCCAATAACTTGTGGCACTAAAATCAATGTTGTAATAAACTAAACAATCTGCTTCCTTTAAAGATATTCCCTCCCTTCCACTAACTATTTGTAAAGCTATATTTTTATTAGTGTCTTTAAAGACACTTAATTCTGTAGTTAAGTTTTCTTTAAAAACTTCTTCAAGTATTTTTAATTCTTGTTTAAATTTATAAAATATCCCAATTTTTTTTCCGTCAAAATATTTTTTTATAAACACTGCTTTGTTCATATCTAGTATCATGGAGTTACCACTTTCAAACTTTATTGACCCTGAATATATCTGATGAAGCTTTATCATTAACTTCACGGGAGTGTCTGCCAATATAACCTCTTCTTTTCCTTCAACTACTAAATCTTTTTGTAACCTTTTAGCTAAACTGTAAGTAGAGTCTTTCATTTTAACTGACAAAACTTTTTCGTTAGTAGATGTTTTAAAACCTGCTTGGCTTTGTGAAAAGGTAATGGTGTAATCTTTTAATGAAGTTAAAATACTTTCTCTTCCTCTTGAATAATCTCTAATATATAAGCCATTTATTTTTTTCTCTACCACATCTACATAATCTTTTGTGAACTTATAAAAGTTTTTGTATTTATTAAAAGGATTAGTAGGTATGCCGTAAACTTGATGATACAATTGACTATAAGACTCAGGGGTGGGTGTTCCGGATAATAAGATAACGTAAGGAAGGTGCTTGTGAATTAATTCCTTAATTTTTTTAGCGCGATTATTGGGTTTGGGGAAAGCGCCTAAACTGTGTGCCTCATCACAGATTATCATATCCCATTTTAAATCCGGAACTTTATGAACAGATTCGTAATTAATAACTATGAGTTTATATTTTGGAGAAAGCAACTTGTAGTCTTGTTCAATAGATGATATTGCTTTTTTCTTGGTAACAAATAATACATTTTTTTGAAACAAAGTTTTAGCTATACCTAAACTTGTAAGTGTTTTACCCGTCCTAACTTCCATTGCTAAATATAAAAACCTATGCTTTAACAATATTGGTATTGATTTATCTATTATGTCGCTTTGATAATCCCTAAATGTTACCATCTTTCTTTAATGTAATTTCTTATTTTAATACATTTATCATAATCTTCTTCCTCTTCAAAATAAAATAATATGTTTTCTATAATCTCTTTTTCTACCGGTTCAGTAGGGTCGTGTGCAAACATTCCTAATTCTGTAGATATAATATCTTCAGGGTTCTGACCTTGTATAATAACTCTATAAGAGTTTAGCATTGCAGTATGAATATCTATTTCCATTTAGGGTAAGTTTGATAGCAATGTTTGTACACTAACTGTTTCTCTTTTTTTCTTTATTATAATCCATCTACCACTAGCATCCCTTCCTTCTTCCGGAGCAACTCCTTCTTTAAACATAGCAAAAGAAACTAACCATTTATAAAAACGTGTTCTTGATATTGTAAGTTTAGACTTTGGTGCATAGTCGGGGTATTCCTCTACGAAGTCTAAATATAAATTATGTTTATATAATTTTGTTTCAGTTACTAATTGAGTATTAGGTTTTTCTTTATCAAGTAATCCACACCATTCTATAAAGTCGTGTGATGTTTCTGCTGACAACTGTCTTATTTTAAGATTTACAAATTTACTTTTTTGTAATCCTTTGTTTAAATAGTTTTGTAAACACCCAATCATATAGTTATCAAACTGACACCACTCATCATCATCCCATTCCCCAAACATTAGTTTTCCAAAATCATCTAATGGAGTATGTTGTTTATTATAATGTTGATGTAACTCCAACTCCCATTTTCTTCTAGCAAAAGAATTACCCGCTCCTTTAATTGCATAGTTAGTAGTTATAGCTATCTTAGGTGATTTACTAAAAGGTATTTTTATTGCATCTTTATTTTTCTTTTCTAATGTCAATCCTTCGGTTACAACACTAAACAATCTTTCAAAGTCGAAATGTTTTCTCACATCATCAAACACAAGTATCTGTGTATCAGCTGATACTAATTGATAAGCAAAAGACCTTTCGAAAACGAAAGACTTTCCATCAATTGTTACAACCTTTTTCATCTGCGCTAGAGCGTTCATAAAGATTCCTTTACCCGTTCCTCCTTCGGGATTATCCGATATTAATTCATCATTTAAAATAACGGCAGGGCAATAGGATAAATTTTTGTGCGCGTGCAACAAGAATCCTATTGTACTTTCCATAGAGTTTATTCTTTCCTCCTTCTGACCACAAATGTTAGCTATAAATTTTTTGTAAACAGAATCATCCAAACCACATCTATTAAAGTTTCTATCTATAACATGGTCTTTCCACACATAACCCCCTAAATCTAAGTAGTCTATTGTTTTTATTTCATTCTTACTTATTTGTACAGCACAATTCTTATAATATAAATAAGCATAGTCTTTAGTGTCTTCTATAAAGTATATATCTATTGTTGATAATAATGTTAAAAACTCTTCTCTAAATAATCTAGTATGGTCTGCAAAGTAATTATATATAGATGTATCATCTAAGTTTAACAAGTGGTCTAGGATAAAGTCTTTGATTTCTTTTTCTGATGTATGGTCAATTAAATTGTTAGTAACTCTTACAAACACATAATTCTTACTACCTTCGGGACAATACTTATAAAAGCCATTGTCTTCAAGAAATGTTTTAAAAAGAATATGCACTATTTTAATAACCCCCCTATCGTTCTTTGACCAAAATTGTTTAAAAGAGTTTTCTTCTTCAACCCTATTCAATACTGCCTCAATAGTTTTATCATCTAAGTTAGAGTCTTCAAGCTGACTTCTTACTTCTTTTTTTGTAACACCTCTTCTTAATTTAGTTTTTATTTGATTCACCCTTTCTTCATCTTCATAATATTTAGTTCCAAAGTTTTGAGTATGAGAGTATGCTGATTTAATTGTTCTAGTTATCTCACTCATATTAAAATCATTACTTGAATACTGCCCTAATATATAAGATGCTAAAGATTCATTTACTCCATAATCATTGAAAGCCATAGCAAGCACATATATATTTTGATTTCTTTGCCCTTCAACCATAGGGTATTTTTTCTCCCACCACTTAACCAATATCTCTACTATTTTATTCTCATCTGTTATCGGAATAGTTGGACTATCTTTGTATGCTACTACCTCTTTATATTCTATATCCTCTATAACATCCCACAGTGAAGAGTTTTCATTTACATATATTAATGGGTCGTATGATTCATAACAAACACGACTTATATTTTTACAAGCTTTATCAAAGTTAGGAGAGTTAAAATGTTTTTCTAATGAGTTAAAATAATTAGTATGATTATCAATGTCTTGGGGTATCTTTACTATCACTTTTAATCCATTACCGGAGGGACTTATAAAAACTGAGTATACATATTTGTTTTTACTTAACTTTTCTTTTTCTTCTAGCATTTCTTTTGTTTTGTTATACCCATCAAAATCTAAACAAATAAATCCACTGTGTTCATTTATAGATGAGTCTGCTCTTTTGGAGAATGTTCCTGAAAAACAAATAGCCGGAAGAAGTTTTTTTAATTCATTTCTTTCTTCTTTCTTTTTCTCTAACCTTATTTTCTTTACTAAGTTTTTACAAGCTCCTTCCCTTATTCTTTCTAATACAATTCTAATATCTCTGTAAAAGGGGGTTGATGTTTCTTTTATATTTTTAAATATAGTGATGTTTGATGTCATTGTAATGTCGGTTTTATGTCGATTCTTCGATTGTAACTAATTGATATTCAATATTAGTGTCGATTATGTCGATTTTAATTACTAAATAAAATTAAAAATAAATATAATATATAAAACTTTATATATAAAATAGATATTAACAATTTTATTAACATTTCGACACAAAAAAAGGAGAACCTTTTTAGTTCTCCTTTAGTTGAGTAGCGATTTAATAAAGCATTAGGGAAGAATATCGAACACAGTTACAGATTAGGACATGATTAAATTTAAAATCTGTTATTCCCCCCCAATACCCTTTAAATTAAAATGGTAAATTTTCCTCTACCTCTGCTTTTTCTTCTACCTTTTCAGTAGTCTTGTTAGAGTTAGGAACAAATGTATCTAATTCTACATAAGTATTACCACTTCTTGCTGTGTTTATATTTAAATTTACCCACCCATTTTTCGCGTGAGTTTTTAAAAATGGTATAGCATCTTCTAATTTAATAGCTAGTCTACCTACCACCCATTCAGGTTGTTCTGCGCGAGTTTTAAATCCAAACCCGTCTGCGAATATTTTTTCTTTAGTTTCGCTCATTTGTTTAATATTATTTATTTTGTTTCAAAATTGTAGTTTGGTTGAAACTTCCAAACTTGTGTCTTCAAAGACACTAAATTATAATTCGGTATCAATATAGTAATTATTAATATTATAATTATCTTTTTTTGGATTAAAAAATTTATCGTATACTTCAATTGCTCTTTGCACTTTCTCCTCTCCCCTAACTAAAAAATCTTCACTAGGAGTAAACTTACCTAGCGCTCCCGTACTTTTATCTATCACTAAAAATATTAAAGGTTTACCAAAAAGTAATTCATATATATATGCTTGACTATCGTAGTTGTAGTCTCTTGCTGACCATTTAAATTTATTAATATCTGAAGTTGTTTTTAAATCAATCAAACATTCGCTTGTTACGATATCTGCTTTACCTTTCCACATTAAACCTTTTATTTTTCCAATAGCCGGTTCTTCGTATAAATTATCCTCTGCTTTTATTAGGTCAAAAAAATCTATGTTAGATAACATTACTTTAGTTAAACGATTTATTTCCTCCACCTCTTTTGTTAGTAATAAAAAACCTCCACCATTTTCTTCTATCCTTTCCTTGTATGCTTTAGTATTACGAGTAGAGACATCTACCGCGTTCTTTATTGATTCCTCTGCCTTAGCAGGTTCAAGTATTAATTGATGAAATAATCTGCCTTTAGCAAAATTAATATTATCTTCTGATATTTTACCAAACTCTTTTGGATTCTTTAATAGAGTTCCTATATCTGAATTAGATAAATACTTTTTTCCTACCCCCGTATAGTATTCCTTATCTATACGGAGTTTTTCTAAATCACTATTCATTAAGACATTATTTTTATAAGTTCATCTGTTACAGTAGCAGTTATCTTATACTTCTCCGCTAACTTGTTACTAACTTCTTTTACATCCTTAAAGTTATTAGCGATAATATACTTCTCAATTTTTTTCCAATTAGAGTCTCCTACTTTTAGTTCTTGTAACTTTGGTTTAGCAGGTATAGATTCTGTTGGTATATCTTCTCCCGTCCACAACGAAAGTCCTAACCCGTGCATTGCAATAGCTTTTGCGGTTGCTCGTTGTATGGCTTTATTTACATCCATTGAAGTAATCTTATCAACCGGAATTGACTTGTTTCTAAAATCCATTACCGGTAAGTAATCTATATGTTCTATATCATTACAACATACCCCTACTTTCACATAAGCACTCTTACCATCTGTAAAATAATTTAATCCGGTATGGTCTGATTCATAAACTTTTCTCTGTGCATCAGGATATACTTTCTTTAACATATCCCAAGCATTGCTCCATGATAAATAATCTAAACCTCCTTTTTTTTCTACCAATCTTTTAATAGGTAGTTCTGATAATTTCTGATAATAATTTTTATTTGTTCCCATTTATTAATGATTTTAATTTGTTAGACACTTTGTTATACCTTATCAATATTCTTTCTCTTGATTCTTTAAGTCTCTGAATATGCTTAAGGTTATTATTACTGTTTACTTCTAATTTTATTTTACTCTCAATCTTATCAAGTTTAGTTTTAAAATTATTTAAAGCAAGGGTGTGTAAACCTTTTAACCAACCCTCAGAAGTAAAAAGTTTGTATTGTTCTTTGGTTATTTCTTTATAAAAATCTCCTCCTAAAGTGGTGTTTAAAATAATTACTTCTTTAGTATGGTCATCTTTAACTATCTTAATACCGCACGATATCCTTGCTTGATATCCTTTAGCATCAAGGCAAGCACTATTATTATCCTCTAGTGATTGAGAAAAAACCTCATCTAAACTATACATAATTTTCCTGATTTAATTTTTCTATAACCGGTAAATAATCTCCATCTTTTTCTACCTCTTTAGACATTTTACTTATACCGTGTATTACAGATGAATGAGTTATTTCATATCCGTTTTCCTCCATATAATCTTGTATGTATCTTATCCTTACATTTCGTTTATGACATAAATAATAAACGAAGTGTCTAGCATCTACACACGCGCGTTTTTTTGTCTTAGTGAAGAAGTCTTCTTTACTTATCCTATATAAATCTATTATCTTTAACACATAGTTATTAAATATCTCTCTTTTCATTTGACTCTTGTTTTAATGTTAATATTTCTGACTCCCATAATCTTTTCTCTGCCTTACCAATAGACTTATACCTTCTACTTTTTACTTTCCAAATTTTCTCTCCCGCATTTTGTAAAATTTCAATATAAAATCCTCCCGCGTATCTCAATACACTCTGTGTTTTTTTATGAAGTTTTTGTTTAGGATATAAAAAAGAAAATTCATTTCGCAAAGTAATTCTACCGGTATCTAAAAAGGATTTAAAATCTAACAACTCTTCATCCATCAATGCTTGACACTGTTGGATAAAAAACTTGTCCGGTTTTTGTTGGTGTTTTTCTATGATAATATCTTCTAATAATCTACTTATGAATAGATTATTATTGACTCCCTTGTCTTTCATTTTAATTTAATTTAAATTAATCTTAGTTTAAATATAGTATAATTATTTATCAATTCCAAATACTATGGAATATTTTTTGTGTCTTTGAAGACACTTGAATTTATTAGTTCCGCGCACTTATTAAGATAACTCTCTTGAGCAGGATTATGGCTTCCTTTAAACACATCAAAATAATGACTATATTTTAGTTCTTGTTGTAGTGTGTTTATTAGGTTACCAATCCTTAGTCCTAACGCGGTGTTGTCATATCCATGTTTATCTTCAAGTGTGTATAACAAATCTAATAACTCTTCTTTGGTTTCTTTATTCATAATATTAATGTTTTAAAAGATTTTTAGTTCTAATATATTCTATTTCATTGAGCATTTTGGTTACCTCTTCTTTGGTATAATGATAGTCTATCATCCCCTCGTTCTCTACTCGAACAAGTAAATCATAACAACTCTTCAAGCACTTTAAAGCATTTAGTTCTTTCCATCTTTGAATCGCTTGCTCCTCTGATTTAAAGTAAACTTGATTAGGGTTTTCTTTGTACATTTTTATACTTTCATTATCCCATACAGATTTGATTATTCTATTATCTTCAATAGTATAGTAAGAATTACCTTCTCTCAATGGGTATACCTGATTTCTAGTTATCTTATCATAGTAGTAATCGTAGTGTACATCAAATATAGCTTGCGCTTGCTCGGTGTATTTACTGCCAATAAATTCATTTATATTTTCTTCATAAACTTTTAGTCCTTTAACTTTAAAGTCTATTATTAATTGTCGGTGTGCCAATCTTGTAGCCACTTCCACTGCATTGATTTTTATTTCCATTTTATTTAATTTTAATTAATTCATTTTCTGTTAAGTCCTCGCATAGATATTCAAGGGGTTTAAATCTCATAGGTTTTAATTGATATTTTTGTACATCCCCTTTGTTATCTAATTTTTCGTTTCCATCTTCATCTACAAGATAGAATTGAATATCATAAACTGATATTGAATAATTTTTATTTTCCATTTTATTTAATTTTAATTATTATAATTTTCTTGCATTCTTAATCAAAGAATAATGATTATAAGTATCATTTAATACTTGCTCCATATCTTCTTTGTGTTCACTATTTAATAGTAAATCTATTAACCATTTTAATTCTCCGTGAGGGTCAGAGCAATCTACTCTATACCACTCTATATAATTGTCTACTTTTTTCAGTAATTCTTTATACTCTTTTGCAACTTCTTCATGATTGTCTATTTTCTTTTCCATAATTTTTAGTTTTTAATTGTTTATTATTTTTAAATTGTTTTCTTTTATAACCTTATATCTTTCTTCATCTGTTTCAAACCACTCTACATCTATAATGTCTCCACACCAATTATCCTCATCAAAATCATCTATAAGATAAAGTCCATATATAAGTCCATTATTATTATCTTCTTTTGGGTACTTGCAATCTTGCCTTACTTGTTCCCACATTACTAATTCTGCCAATTGTTGTTCCATAATTTTTAGTTTTTAATTGTTTATAAATGTCCACCATATTTTTCTCCCTCTATATCATACCTCGTTTCGCTTTCTTCATCTTTTTCGTCCATACCACTACCTAACCCAAAACCAAAATGATATTCTGATTCGTGTAATCGTTGGTCTAAATCATCTACATATAAATTCTCATTTTCAAATAACCACTCTGCTACATCTTCTTGTTTGATGTGTTTAGGTATAGGTATAGTTACCTCTGCATATTTATGATATACACTCCTATTTGATATTGTTACTAATCTTTCTTTTTCTAATTCATTCTCATTTGGTTGAGAATTTGCATATTCTAAATCGTTTCTCATAATTTTATTTATTTAAGTTAAACTATCGTTTCCATTTTTATTATACCAACCTATATTATCTAATTCTTTTTGTATATCTTTATGATGTTTATTATCTACATATTTAAAGATAATATCAATTCCTTTGTTTAGGTTTTCCACTTCTTTTTTCCATTGTTTTATTTCTTTTCCCATATCTAATTATTTTTTGTTTATATTCCATCTTCCATTTTTATATTCTTTTACATATTTATCTTTATTTACTTTGCTAATATGTATTTGCCCATAAAAATCGTTGTCTGCTTTTATTTTTATACCATTACATTCTCCAATTATATTAACTGCATTTGCATTATGTAGTTCGCCACAACAAGGGCAAGTCGCCATTGTATTAAAAATTTCGTGAGCATATAAGTCTTGTGCCTCAGTTTTTGGTAGTGGTAACATTTCTCCATTTAATCCCATTCTTCTTTTATCTCTTAAAAAAGTTTCATCTATTCTTTTTAAAGCATCTTCTCGATTTTTGTATAATTCTTTTATACTAGGCATATCAGATGGCAATACCATTGTTTGTAAAGTGATATTTATTTTTTCTTGTTCCATATCTAATTATTTTTTAACCGGATATTTTACATATCCATATTCATAAAATTGTTGCTTCTCGTACTCGGTGTACTCTCTTGGTTTAGTGGTGTTCTTTTTATTCATGTCCATTTAATTTATCTTTGGTTAATACTATTTTTAATTTCATTTGAAATACTTTCTTGGTGTGTCTTTAAAGACACAATTTTCTCCTTCATTTTTTTTAAGTTTTCTATCTTTTGATATAAACTTTCAATCTGCAATTCTATATCCTCTACATCTGCTCTAGATATTTTTATCCAAAAAGTATCTGATATTGAGTTATAGTTATCTCTAAAGTTTTTATTAAACCTTATGTTCCCATCTAAGTTTTTAGCATAGTATATTATCGTTGTCCTATCTCTTTTTATTTCTTTACCGGTGTCTTTGTAACTCAATCCTAATTCAGTATGTAATATTGAAGCTACTATGTTTCTAGCTATCGCTATTTCACTCGGTTTATCATATCCTAATATCTGCTCCTTAGTTACTCCCATTTTTTCCTTTGTTATCTCAAACAATAATTCTATTTTATTTTTATTTTCTGCTATCATTTTATTTTATTTATGTTTCGTTCTTTTGAACTCATCAGTACGAGCGCACACTCGTAGACAAAGGGGGTGTCTTTAAAGACACTCCCCAATGGTGTAGGGTAAAAAAATAGCAAACCCCTACAAATTATTTTTAACTACCTCGTTCTCGTTGTACCAACTATCGCAAGCCGTACAATGATACTCACTGTAATTATCATATTCTAAATCATGGAAACAAGCCGGACAATAAGGGTTGTTGTCTATGTCCTCTAGAATATCACACTCTTCTTTAACTTCACTCCAACCTACTTGTCGGGTGTCGGGTGTCCAAGCGGGTGTGTCTCTATGCAAGTCATAACCGCTGTGCCAAAAAGGGCGCACACTTTGTGTATAAGTAGAATGTGTAGTCATACCCTCTACAAATTTCTTCTTATTAAAATATAACCAACACTTCAGTGTTTTGCCCTTATTCATTTTAATTTCCACTTCCTCTCTGAAATACCAATTAGGGTGTCCTTCCAATTTATCCAACGAGTCAAGGGTAGAGTTAGAAACTTTAAATACATCAACATTAACATTCTTTCCTTTCCCTTTTTCTTTTAAAACATAAGGCAACCCCTCTATGATAAGAGGGTACTTGTCCTTTGTCTTACCATTACCTAAGTATTTACTACCTTTTAGATAGTGGTGGTAGTTACTGTGGTTTTTCTTTAGTGTACCATATACCGCAACTAAATTATCGCGAAGTACATTATCTTTAGAGTACCATATCCCATTTTTATGAGTATACATTTCTCTATTATATATTTGAAAGCTACGCGTTCGAACATTAACAGTTACAAACCTTGATATTTCTTTTTCAAGTCTGTCTTTCCATTTATGTCTAGGTATGTTCCCCAACTGTCGCGCTAGCACTTTACTGTCGCATTCATTTTCGTTACCTAGTCCGCGAATAGTTCCATTCATCATTAAATACTCATCTTTATTATTCCCGCACTGAAAAGGGTGGGTGTTTTCTTTATTCACTTTCCCAATAGTCGCGTATCTAAAATGAGCAATGAAAGGGCGCTCGGTATACAGCTTTAAATATTCTTTTGATTTGTGGTAAGATATCTCAAAAGTATCTAACCAAATAATCCCCAATCCATGAGGATTAATTTTTGCAGAAGTTTTTAAGGTTTCTCTTGAAATCTTTTTATCCTTTTGCTTGATAATTATTATACACATTTGTTTGATTTTAGTGAGTAGTATCTTTAAAGACACTGAACTCGGTTAACATTATTTATACGAATTTAAAACATTATTTAGACAATTCCAAATAATTATTTAACTCTTTTTATTTTTGTTTTAATTAATTTTACCAATAGATTAGTATAGACTCTTTGCTCTTGCCAATCTCCATTTTCTTTATGGTTTATTAATATCTCGTTTAATTTTTGCTGTTCGCTTATACTTAAAGTTTTCATAATTTTATTTTTGTTTTATTAAGTTATCAATATCGTTAGCAATATCTAATTCATATAAACTAATTAGTGTATCACTATTTAAATTCTCTTTTACTAAATTTTCAAAATCCTTTAATGCGACTTTTTTATTAGTGTAATCCTTATATGGAACACAGTCAGCAAACCCCTCTATACCATCAGGGTATTTTATTTTTTCTATCCAATACTTTTTCATAACTTTATTTATTTAATTGATTAATATTTATTTTATATTTCTAAAAAGTCCATTAACTCATCTCTATCATAATATATTACATATCTTCTTTTGTCCTCTAACAAATCAAATATCATTTCATTTCTTTTAACCTTTTCCAATTCCTCAATATCATAGAATCCTTCAAACCAACTTATGTAATAGTTTTTTAATTCTTTATCAGTATATTCGTTTAATTCATTTTCGTATTTTTCCATACCTTTTTCTATTAATTCTTTTCGTTTCATAATTTTATTTATTTAATTGATTAATATTTATTTTAAGTTCTACTTTGTTGTATCATCATTCGCGCTCCTCTAGTGTAGTGTCTGTCGCTCGGTTGTGATGGTAACCATCTAACAATCTCCGCATTAACTTTATTCTTTACAATCATCTTTCTAAATCCTCGCGCTAGTTCTTTTAACTCGTTCACTTTATCCTCATTACCCTCATACATATCAAGGAGTATCTGAGTAATAGCATTTAAAAATGTTTCGTGAGTCGCTCTAGGTTTATTGATACTGAAGTCTAGTAGAGTATAAAATAGTTCGTATCTCCTTTTTAATTGATTAACAGATGTTACTCTAGATGGTATTCTAAACTCTAAACAGTGTCTCTTTGCGGTTGCTAGGTTGTATTTATGGTGTCTGTTACTTATACTTAGCGCTCCTCTCATTTGCTCATCTGCTGTCCGCATACTTGCATTATGTCGGCAATAAGAGTTCTTTAATCTGTATCTAAATAAAGCAAGTACGATACCGCTAAAATTTCTTACTTTCTCCATTAAATCTTCTCCGCTCATACCCTCTACACCGATTGAGATATGCCCTCCGCAACTTGTACAACTTGGAGAATATCTATCCTCTATTATCCTTTCGGCTTGATGGAACATATTAAAGACTTTATTTCTCCATATACTCGGCTTAACTAGAGGTAGTATATTTGTTACCGCTTCATATCCACAAGATGAGTCTGTTTCAAATCCGGCAAACAGTGGGTATTCTCTAACTGCTCCCCTATGTAATCTCCTTTTTTCTATCTCAAAACCTATTGTAAATTTACTTTTTACAGGTAAGCTATTATAAGGGGACTCTACGATATTCTGTCTATCTGCTACTCTAGTTAGTCCGGCTACATCTACCTTAGAAGCAATATTTAAATCTCTTATTCCTATTCTGCCACTGTGGTGATAACTGCCAACATATCCGCGCTCTTCGTTATTTTCGGTTAGGTACTCTACCCCCTCTCTAAGCATTTTATTTGTTAATTCCATTTGCTATTTTTTTAATTTAATTAACTCTGTTTCTGCCTTTTGGCTTCATCAGTACCGGCACACACCGGTAAACAGTGTCTTTAAAGACACTATGCGCTATCTATGGAGTTCTCCATAATTCGCTCGGTTGCGCTATCTACTACTCTCTGCGCGCGCTCTCTTCTCCTTATTTCTTCTCTATCTATAGCTTCTCTCAATATACTAGGGTAAACTCTATTTATAGTCTGTAAAAAGTTTTTTAAGCCCTCTGTAAATTCTCCATTATCTCTAATCTCTGTAGCTACTCCCTCTGTTCCATAAGCTTTAATACTTCCAACTCCTCCCATTTTGGTTTTAAACTCCCATTTTAGAGGGTTTTGAGTCCTTACCTCTGCGCTATCTTCTCCACTCTCAGATGTACTCCTTGCGCTGTCATTCGCGTATTTGAGCATATTTTCAAGACTTCTAGACACATTCTCCCCTTGCGACTCTAGGCGCGTACATTCTGTTTTAAATCTAGTTATTAACCCTCTCTGCTCCTCTGCTACTGTACCCAATTTTACCATTTTGTAGAAATACGATTTTTTCCAACCGAAAATTTTATTACCGAATTGCTCCGCATTCATACTTATGCCGGCTATTCTCATTTCTTCTTTTCCACTATCTGAATTAAACCAATTAAATGACTTGTACACCTCTTTTGATAGCTTAACAGTGATATCAAATTTAGCTTTCTTACTGTCTGATAAGGTTGTTAATAGTCCATTAATTCTGTTAAAATTAACGCGGTTACTTCCACTGAAAAAATCGCGTTCCATATCTAATAAATTTCTCATTTTTTTATATTTAAATTAATACTTACTTATATCTTTTATCAGAGATAAAATTAAATTCTCTGATGGTTTTGCTCTGTCTGTCCGGAGAAGTAGAGACTAATTTTGTCACTAGATATCCGGCACTTGTATAACCTCGAGTAATTGTTTCAACTCCTCCCAATCTCCTAAACCATTTTACAGTATCATCTGAAACTATATTTTTGTAGTTCTGCTCTGTTATTACTCTGTTTGACTGACTTACAATATCAAATGTTGTCTTTGTGTTAGGGTTTTTTTCTAACCTAACCTCTGTTAATTCTATTCGTGTATTATACATAATTTGTCTATTTTTTGTTTGTTTATTGTGCAATTTAATAATAATTTTCGTTTAAAAAAATAAATTGATAAGTTTTTTTTAATTTTTTGTGTTTTTCTTGTGTTTTTATCGTTCATTACTCAGTAAATCAATTATTTACAGCTCTAAATATTATTATAAAATGTTTACGCAATATCAAAGGCGCGGAGGGTTAACCCTTTAACTGCGTACATCTTACACAGATTTAAGGGAAGGACTAGCAATATAGTGTCTTTAAAGAGACTTACTCTCTATCTAACAGAGGGAGGAGGGGAGGAGGAGCAACAAGGGGAGCGGAGGAGGGGAGGAGGGGAGGGAGGAACTGCGCGCGTGCGTGTGCGTGTGCGTGTGCGTATGGGGTGGGCGTACCCCCTGCCAAAAAACGCCAAAAAATCACACAAGGAGCGGACAAAATCAAACCCCCCCCCACCAAAAAAAAATCATTTTAGTTTAGGGGTACACAGCTGTAGAATGACATATAACCCAAATACTATATACATCTAAATATTTTTTGTATATTTACATTATGGATGGATTAACAATAAAAAACGGTAGGCTTATAAATCATAGACCTACGTGGACTAATAAGTCAGGAATAGAAGTAGCATCAGAAATGCGTACAGAAATAAAGAGAGCTAAATTAGCTTCAACAATAGCAGATGGAATTGGAATGGCTGAGGAAAGAAAAGAGATGAGAGATTTCTTTAAAGGAATGCTATAAAGACATACCCTTTGTTTGATGATTGGATTAGGGAGCAATATGCTCCCTTTTCTTTTTTATAGAACTCCTAATAGGAACATCCCTATCATCATTATTACATATAATATTGGCGCTGCGTTTATTTTCATGGTATTAATATACAATACTAATATTACAATAATATGTCGTTTATATTATATTTATGTTAATAAATGCTATCTTAATGTCGATTTAGTGTCGATATTAAAACTGTAAGTTATTGATAATCAATAGTAGTGTCGAAAATGTCGAATTGGAAAGAGATTTTTCTACAGATTTTTTTAATATATATAAGAGGAAAATATATATATATATATAGACAGTGGAAAAGTAGCATTTCGTCACCTTAGTTTTTTTTATTATATTTGCTTTAATTAAATTAAATACATTATGAATCAACAAGGTTACTCACCAAAGGACTTATACTTTGGGACTGACGGGCGAAGCAAGCTTGTTAGTGGAATAGATAAAATTGCAAACGCAGTTAAAAGTACATTAGGACCACGTGGAAATACGGTCCTTATAGAATCTCCCAACCATACACACGGAATAACAGTTACTAAAGATGGTGTTACAGTAGCGAAGTCAATTAACTTGATGGATGCTGTGGAGAACTTAGCAGTACGTATTATGAAAGAAGCGGCGGATAAAACCGCAACATCAGCAGGGGATGGAACAACTACAGCCATAGTATTGACAGAAGCACTTGTAAAAAGTGGTATGAAACATATTTCAGATAAAGATAACTCTACGGAAGTTTTTAATGAAATGGTTAATCTTACTAATACTATAGTTAAGAAATTAAAAGAACAAAGCAGACCCGTCAATAAAACCACTCTAAAACACGTAGCAACGATATCTTCTAATAATGATGTGTCAACCGGAGATATTATATCTAAAGTCTACAACAAGGTAGGGAAGAATGGAATAGTGACCGTGGAAAAATCCCAAAGTGCCGACACATACTTTGAGAGTACGGAAGGGATTAAAGTAGACCGCGGTTACTCTTCTCACCTATTTATAAACAATCATAAGAAAGATGAGTGTATACTAGAGAACTCTCATGTACTTGTTTCAGATGCAGAGATTAGTAATATACTTACTATAGAGAATGTTTTGAAACCAATTATACAAGAGGGAAAGAAGTTACTAATCATCGCTCCGGTTTCAGTAAATGTTTTAAACACTTTAGCTGCTAACGTAATGAAGAATGGTTTAAAGCTGTGTGTAATCCAACCACCAAACTTTGGATGGAAACAACATGAGCTAATGCAAGACATAGCCTTGTCTGTAGGTGCAACTTACTTCTCAGAGAAAACCGGAGACGATTTAAGTATTATAAACTTCGGGGATTTAGGTTATGTATCTAAAGTAATTGCAGGTAGAGATTCAACTATATTGCTTAATAACCCTGATAGAGAAACTGATTTAGTAGATAAGAGAGTAGAGGAGTTATGGGAAGCGCATAAGAATGCAGCTAAAAAGTTAGACAAAGAGTTTATCTTATCACGTATTGCTTCTCTTACAGGAGGGATTGGAGTTATATATGTAGGGGGTAATACAGACCTTGAACAAAAAGAACTCTACGATAGAGTAGATGATGCTGTATGCGCAGTTCGCTCTGCGATGACAGAAGGAATTTTACCCGGAGGAGGACTAGCTTTATATAATATTATAGATGAGTTAGAAATAGAGGACGAATTTTCTGCGTCGAAAAAAATCGCTTACGCGATTTTAAAAGATGCTTTGTCTGCTCCTATTACTCAGATTCTGAATAACGGAGGATTAGATTTAAATAAAATTTATAAAGCTGTTAAGGGAATGAAAAAAGGATTCGGTTATGATGTAAAGAAAGAAGAATACGGTGACTTAATTAAATTAGGAGTTATAGACCCTATGAAAGTTACTAAAAGCGCTTTACAAAATGCTGTATCAGTAGCAGTAACTATATTAAGTACAAATGCCATTGTCACTATGGCGCGTTCAATTGAAACAAAATGAGAAGGTTAATATTGATATTACTCTTTCCGGTGTTAAGTTTAGCACAGTTAGAGGTTATGGTAAACGACTTATCTTTAGAAAAAGACTTTATAGTAATGGGAATCAATGAGTTATATGATGGTGATATCCATTTAATTGAATCTACTTTCTTTAAAAACAAACTAAATGTAAAACATGACCCCTATACTACAGGAGTAGGTGTTAATGTTTTTCTAGTTGATATAATATATAATGTAGATGGAATTGAATCTGTTAAAGGCAAGGTTACTTATAATAGAAATATTGTAGCTATGTTTTCTTACAATAATAGAAAAACTAACTATAGTAGAAAAAAAATAATAGATTTAATTGTAAAAGGATTAATTAATACAGACAGTTTATGAAACCAATAGGTAAATATATAGTAGTTAAAAATATAGAAGAAGAAATAAAAACTGCTTCAGGACTTTTATTATCAGGGACTGATGCAAGTCAACTAAGATACAAAAAATCTAAAGTAGTCAAGCAAGGTACAGATGTAGATTACATAACATCCGGAGATACTATATATTATGATAGTAGGTCTTCCCATACTATGATAATAAATAACGAAACATATACTGTCATTAAGGAAGCTGATGTCGTTGTTGTCTTATAAACTTATTCATTTCTTTTATCATATTCCTATATACCTTATCTGTATATGAAACATTTCTAGCAAACATAGGGTTACTTGTTTGACTTGTGGGGATTTCTTCACCATTTAATTTTTTGTAAATAGAGTTAATTACTTTTTTTGCTTTAAATGATAGACAGTATAAAGCTTTATTTTTACGGTCATATTTTCTAAATACTTTTATCCATCCATTCTTTTTTAAGTTCTCAAATCTACCTACATTCCAACTAAGTAGTTCATCAAACTCATTGAATTTATCTTTAGAAAAGTATTGTTCAGAGTATAAAAAAAGTAATATATCTAAATCAGCTTGAGATAAATTGTATTTACTTTTGATGAAGTATCGTATAATTCTCCAATACTTCAGGTAGTCAGATTTCATGTTATTTAATTTTAATATCTTTGTACTTATAAAGATACGAAAATCGTATTTAAAATTCATAAAAAAAAACATTATGCCTAGAACAAAGTCCGACAAAAAGATGTTGAAAAAAATGGACAAAGACATTAAGAAATACAAAAAGAAAGACAAGAAAAAGCAAATGAAATCTTTACCTAAATCTGATAGAAAGATGTTAAAGAAGATGGACAGAGATGTAAAGAAGTACAAAAGAATGGACAAGAGAGCGGATAGAGTAGAGAAGAGAAAGAAAAAAATGGAAGCTCGTAAAGAAAAAAGAGGACAAAAAATAGTTGGAAAAATTGAGTCGGGAAAAATGTCTGTTAAAAAAGGTAATAAAAAACTAACTAGGCTTCAAAAGACTACCAAAAGAAAATCTGCAAGAAAAGATAGGAAAATCAAAAGACTAAAAAAATAGACAGTATGAAGACAAGTGCAATGCGAAAAAAAAAGAAAAGAAAAGAAAAAACTATCAGTGATAAAAAGATGTTACGTATAATGGATAGAGATATCCGTAAGTATAAACGTCAAGATGAAAGAGCTGCTAGACAAAGAAAAAGACAAGCCAATAGAAGTGCTCGTCAAACCGCTAGAGCACAAAAAAAGAATTTAAGACGCTCTAAAAGAATGTATAGAAAAAGTATAAGATAACCATTAAATAATAGAAAACCATGGCAACAAGAATGGAAAAGCGTATAGCCAAGGCTACTGCTAAAGGAAAAGATAAAAAAGCTAATAGATTAACTACCCGAGCTAAAAAAAGAACTGCAAGGGGGGGTACGAGAGCGGGTGTTGCTATTCGTAAAACGGTTAAAAAGGCTAAAAAAATTCAGCAAAAAGTAAAAAGTGGAAAGGCTTATAAGACTTATAAGAAAATAAAAAAGACAGTTGATAAGTTTAAAGACTCAAATGTAGCTAAAGTTTATAGGGGAGGTAAGGAAGTTTACAAGAACCTAAAGAAAGGTAAAGTTCAGAAAGCTATTAAAACTGCTGTAAATACAGCCAAAAACCTTAATAAGAAAAAGAAGAAAACTCCTAAAAAATAATTACTATCTTTGTTTAACAGATAAAAAAATAGATTATGCCTACAGTAAAATATAAATGCGGAGACACAGGAAAGATGAAAACTAAAGTATTTCCTTATAATGCAGTTGGTAAAGCACAAGCTAGTGAATTTGCTAAAACTATGAATGGTAGTATGAAAAACAATCCGGGGTATGGAATGGAGAAATCTATGAAAAGTACAGGTTATTAATTTTAAAAAACTATAAAAATGAAGCAAGGTTACAACGCGAGACTAGATGAGTCTTTAGGAATGAGACATAAAGGTTCTCATTCACAATCTTTCAAGTCAAGAAGAAATGAAAGTAAAGCAATGTCAAAAAAAATGTATGGACACGCTTATGGTGCAGACCATAGCATGAAGTATGAAGGTGTTAAAAAAAGAATAAGTGCATCTATTAGAAAGTAATATATGAAGACAAGTGCAATGAGAAAGGCTGCTAAAAGCAGAAAAAGTAAATATAAAACTAAAACTTTTAAAAATCCTTTAACAGGTAGAACAAGAACTATTACTAAATCCGGAAGAGGAAGTAGTAAAACTAAAACAGTTACTATGTCCGGAGGTAGAAAAGGAAATAAAAGTAAAAGTAAAACAGGTTACTTTAGAAAAACTAAAACAAAACCGTTAAGTTGTAGAATGTACAATAAAGGTTGTTAAGATGGCAAGAAAAAAGTTAGATATTAATATTAAGGAAGAAAACCAAGGAAAGTTTACTGCTTGGGCAAAGAAGAATGGATTTAAAGATTCTTGTAGTGCAGCAAATGCTGTAATGAAAAATAAAACAAAATACTCTACGCGTGTAGTTAAGATGGCAAATTTTGCTAAAAACTTTGCGTGTAGTAGATAATAAAATTAAATTATGGGAAAAGGATTAATATGGCTAGGAAATAAAATAGCCTCTTTATGGATAAAGTGTATGACCTATTGGAATAAAGGTGTGTCATACTTAATGTTTAACTCAGTACCGTGTGGATGCAAGTGTTGTGTTACTTGCTGTAAAGAAAAAGAGGATTGCTGTCAAAAAATATAAAGTTTATGAAAAGTAGAGGATTAGGAGATACAATAGAAAAGATAACCAAAGCAACAGGGATTAAGAAGGTAGTTCAACAAGTCTCTAAAGCAACCGGAAAAGATTGCGGTTGTAATAAAAGACGAGATACTTTAAACCGTATTTTTCCTTATCAAAAATAAAAAAAGATTATGAGAAGTCAAATACAACCATCAAGAGCTATAAGAGTAGTTACAGATGACAATATTAATATACCAAACCCCGCAGCACAAACTATTACGGGAACTGCTACATCTACTACGGTAGGTAAGCTTGTAGATAGTACACAAAATTTTAGTGTAGATAGAGGTAACCCTGTAGCCATAGGAGATATTGTTTTTAATACTAGAGATAATACTATAGCTACCGTAACAGCAATTGATAGTGCAGATACTTTATCTCTTAGCGCTGATATTATGGCTAATACTGAGACATACACTATTTATAAACCTAACCAAAATCTTGGTTGTTTATTGTATATAACGGGGGTTAGAGGTGCTTCTGACCAAGTTAAAGTCTTGACATCGGGAGGTGATATAGTACAGTTACCGGTATTAGGTTCTCCGGGTACTTCAGGGGGATGGGGAGTTGTTGTACCTCTACAAGTAGTAAGAGTGTTTACAACAGATACAACAGCTAGTTTAACTATACACGCATTCTTTAATTAAAATGTGGATTACATCAACAACATCGGGTAATTGTAAAGTTAAATACACATTAAAAAATGGCAAAACAAAAAGGATTTCAATTTACTCCAAACAAAAAGACTAGGCATCACAAGCACGCTAAAAGTCAAACTACTTTTAATAAAGGAGCAAGAAACTATATTAAACAGTACAGGGGTCAAGGAAGATGATGCAATTATTTTTATATTTTTGTTATTAAAAATTATTAGCAATGACAATAAAAAACATCATCTATTTTCTTATAATAATTCTATTAGGAATACAAATAAGTAATGCTCAATTTTTAAAATACTCTACTTTTTATACTTCTTTTAGTACGAATACAAGTATGATTGAGCGGCAAGACTTTATTGCTATATCTAAAGGTTATGAAGAAACTACCCAAATAAATCCTTACGATTATAACTTAACTATAGGTATTCGTAAAATAGCAAGATTTGATTATGAACAAAAACTTAGAACATGGTACTACGGCACTGAGCAAAGTGTGGGAGATAATACTACTATCGGTAATAATATTGGGTGGGAGTATCTTCTTAATTTTTCTTTTATACGTAATAGGGGTGAAGTTTTTAATTCGCAGGATTTTTGGTTACGATACTTAGGAAGTAGTATTGTTACTAAAATCCAATATAAAGACAATCAGCGAGTAAATTTAAAGTATACATCCGCTGATGTTCGTTATAGAGTAAATGCAGGTAAACTTGATTTTACATTTGGAATATGCGCACGTACACATCCGGTGTACCATATTAATCCTATAGAAGATTTTTGGGTAAACGGAGAAAGTTCTTTTCAAGAACTAGCAGAAGACTTTGGCTATTCTACTCAATTTGTTCAAGGAAGATGGCATTGGTTTAATAATGGAGAGTTAATTGCTACATCAAATGATGAGTTTTTTAAGCACTATTTTGGTAGCGCAGTAGCAAGTTATAATGAAAGGGAGTTAGATAAATTAGGAATGGTAAGTGAAGTGTCACTTGTTTTCGGTACAGCTTATTATAAATACAGTGATAACTTTTGGTTACATAGTTGGATAAATGTTTTACCTTATCATTACGGAGTAAACACTTATAGTCATGAATATAATAATAGTCCGGTGGATGTAGATTTAGGTCTAATAACAGGATGGAAACTTACAAAAAGTTTAGGTATATTTGTAGAAGGGAATTATATGAGGTATTGGGACAAAGAGGTATATGAGTGGACTTTTGGGTTTAATTATTTAATATTTTGATTATGAAAAGATTATTAGTAATATTGTTTTTAATTGTAAGTTATGGATTTAGTCAAACGAATTGTGAATTATGCGTCGAGCAAAATGGATTTTATTGTGGGGATGATGAAGCTAATTGGACTCAGTATTCTCCACTTGGTTGTGTACCTAATGGTTATAATAATCTCTATTATCTTAACGATGGTTGGTTAGACTGTGTAGACGGAAGTGATGAACAAGATGCTGTACCTACTACTTTAGCTCAATGTGAGCAATATAACGAAGCTTGTGACACAGTATATGTAGATGTTCCTTTCTATATATATGAAACTATTTTTCAAACCGACACTATTTATCAAACAGAATATATTACACAAATTTTAATGGACACAGTAGAAGTAGAAGTCTTTGTGCCGGAATATATATTTGTGACAGACACTTTGTGGATGGAAGGAGCTTTAGATACTATGTATATAGACGTAATAGAATATGTAGATGTATTAGTATTTGACACTATAGTACAAACAGAATATGTGGAGTTTTTCACAACTGATACTATTATTGAATATGTAGATGTTATTTATACTGAATATTTAGATTGTGACACAGGACTTCCTTGTGGTACAATAGCTCTTCCTGAATTAGTAAATCCAAATGAAGAGGTATATCCAATATATAGTATTGACGGGAAAGAAATTAATCGTAGAGAAGGATTGTATATTGAAAACGGAGTTATTAATTTTAAAGTATATTAAGATATGAACACATTATTTAAAGATAAAAACGGACAATTAAGCAGTAAAAGAATTTTTAGCTTTATAGCTTTAGGTTTATTTACTTTTGGTTTTTTTGCGAGTTTATTTGGTGGTTATGAAATTCAAGATACTTGGATTCATAGTTTAATGGTAATAATAACAGGTGGATTTATTGCATCTGCCGCAGAAAGAAAAAGTTAATATGGCAACAGAGGTATCAGAAAACAGTAAGTTCGTACTATCCCTTAAATCTTTAGCGGCTATTATAGCTATAGTAGCAAGTTTTATTGGTATGTATTATTCATTAAGTATGGAAATAGAAGCTGCAAAGGAGCTACCTAAAGTAGTCATTCCTGACCCTGAAATAACAAGACAGGAATTAGATTTAAAATTAGAGCTTATCTCTACCACGGTAATGGGTAATGCGGATAAATTAGATAAAATAGAAACGCAGGTAGAAAAGATTGAAGAGAGAGTATACGAACTTAAATGAGATATCTTTTATACATATTATTGTGGGTAATACCAAATCAATGTTTTAGCCAATCGCTTATAACAAATACTCAATTCAATAAGTATCAGCAGTCCAATGAAACTTTAGTAATTGAGTTTTGGGCAGATTGGAACGACAGTAACAAATGTCAATTCTTAGGCAATCTTAAAGATTGTAGGGTGTACAGAATAAGTATAGAGGACTACCCTGATTTGGCAGAATCTTACAAGATTAAAGTGTTACCTACAATAATCATTTTTAATAAACAAGAAGAGGTAAAAAGGTTTAAGGGGAACTTAATGTTTCAACTAGAGGTTGAAAAAAAAGAAGTTCAAGCTGTAGTAGATAGTATAATTATAAGTAAGTTTAAATAATGAGATTATCAAAAAATTTTGATTTAGATGAGTTTAGAAAAAGTGTTACCGCAATAAGAAACGGTATATCTAACGAACCTACTAAAGAGCATATTTATAATATTCAACTATTAGTTAAGTATGTTTTACAACCACTTAGAGATGCTTTAGGTAAACCTATAAAGATAACAAGTGGGTATCGTTCAGAAAATTTAAATAAACTCATAAAAGGGAGTAAAAAATCGCAGCATACAAAAGGAATGGCGGCGGACATTCAGTTTAAAGTTGACGGTGTTATGAATAACAAAATGATATGGGATAAAGTTATTGAATTAGATTTACCTTTTGACCAAATGATTAATGAGTTTGATTACTCTTGGATTCATATTTCTTATAATCATGAACACAATAGAAGGGGGAAGTTAGAAGCTTATAAAGAAAGTGGTAAGACAAAATATAAATGGGTTGAAATAGAAAAAGGAATATAATGGGATTATTAGAAAACATATTTGGAGGAGGGGGAAGTAAGTTGGTAGAATCTGTAGGTGGGGTTCTAGATAACCTTACAACCAATAAAGAAGAAAAGTTAGAGGCTAAAAGAAAAATTAAGGAATTGGTTGCCAATTATCAGATAGAGGTAGAAAAGAATATAAGTGAAAGGTGGAAAGCGGATTTGCAGTATGGTAATTGGTTAACCCGTTCTGTTAGACCACTTGTATTGATATTTTTAATTGTATGTACTATGCTTCTTGTATTTATAGATAGTGGTAGTATAGATTTTCAGGTAGAAGAAAAATGGACAGACTTATTACAATTAACACTTATAACGGTTATAGGTGCTTATTTTGGCGGAAGGTCTATTGAAAAAATAAAAAAATAATGGCAGTAAGTAAAAAAAATATGAAATGTAATGTTGTCCGAACTAGCACTAGAAGAGGTAAAAAAAAGATGGTTAAAGCTTGTGAGGGGGGAAAAGAAAAGCTTATTCATTTTGGTGCTAAAGGTTATGGACATAATTATTCAGCAGCAGCAATAAAAAGTTTTAGAGCTAGACATAAGTGTGGAGAGAAAAAAAGTAAATTAGGAGCACAATATTGGGCGTGTAAACATTTATGGGCAGGTAAGGGAGGTTCAACTAAATCTTCTCCAAAAAATAGACAAGGAAAATATTAGTATCTTTGTGTAATTAATTAAAATTTAAATCAAATGAAAAAATTAACAAAAGAAGAATTACAAAGTCTTCAAAAATCAATAAAGGATTACAATGCTATAAAGCTAAAGTTAGCTGAAACAGTATTACATCAGCAAGCAATAATGGGAGAAATAGGGATGTTGAAGTCTCAGTTTTTACAACAAGAGAAAGTATTAATGGATAAATATGGTAAGGACTCTAGTATTAATACACAGACAGGAGAAGTTACTAAGATAAAAAAATAAAGTTATGCCTAAAATAAATACGTATGGGTTGCCTATTAATGTTTCCGTAACTGATAAATTAATAGGTACAGATGTTCTTGGAGCACCTTCTGACCAAACTAAAAACTTTACAGTTCAAAGTATTATAAATTTAGTAGGTTCAGCTACTCTTACTTTACCCGCTTATAATGATGATGCAGCAGCAGGTGCAGCAGGTTTAACGGCAGGAAAACTTTTCCAAACAACAGGTGCGGGAGCAGCGCCATTAAATGCAGCCGGAATAGTAATGATTAAACAATAATAAAATGCCTAAGATTAATTCATACGGAATTGTAGACACTCCCTTATTAACTGATAAATTAATAGGTACGGATGTTGGTGGGACACCTCAGAATCAAACTAAAAATTTTACAGTAGAACAATTAGGTGAGACATTAGGGGGGGTATTTGCGAATACAACCATTACTGTTACCCCTGCACAAATGTTTGATGCGAATGCAAATCCTATAACCCTTGTCAGTGCACCGGGGGAAAATAAAACTATTGAACCTCAAAGGGTGGTTATACATTTTCCATATAACAGTGTGGCTTATAACGCAACTGCTAATTTTACTGTAAGAATGGGGGGTATAGATTATTTTATTTGGGATGACTCAGCAGGTACAGGAGGTATAAACGCTACTTCTAACTATGTTATAACGTTACAACCCCAATATAACGCCGTACTTACTACTCAACAAACTTTAGCTTCGGGTTCTTTTAATCCTTATCCGGGCACTAATCCTTTGCAGTTATATGGAACTTTACTTCCCACAGTAGGTGATACAACTTTTCAGGTAAAGGTAACTTATAGAATATTAAACGTAGGGACAACGATTTAAAATAAAATAAAATGGAAATAAGAAAAATATCAGTAGGTCCTGATTATAAGTCAGGAGCTATGCACTATATCGTAGGTCAAGAGGTTCTTAACGGAACTTATATGATTCATTTGATAAAATATGATAAAGAATCAATGTCAACTAAACTATGGATAATCAATAGAGATAATGAAATAATATTATGGAAAGAGTTTTCTCCTAATATGCCTGTTTCATTAGAATATAATATTAATTTCTAATGAGGTCTCCAAAAGAATTTATAGTAAAACCTTTGAAAGGTAAACGCTATGATAATACCAAAAAAATAGGTGATGTTGATTTAATATTAAGCACATCTGAAGAAGACCATAAGTTTTCTAACCGACAAGGTATAGTTCAAGCATTACCTTTAGGTTATACCGGACCTATTGAGGTAGGAGATATATTACTTGTTCATCATAATGTTTTTAAGTTTTATTATGATATGAAGGGTTATCAAAGAAGTGGTAAAAGTTTTTTTAAAGATGATTTGTTTTTTATAGATAATGACCAATTTTATTTATATAAAAAAAAAGATAAATGGATAGCGCACGATAGGTATTGTTTTATTAAACCTATACCTGTAGAAGATAGTGTAATTATGAAAGCTTGTAATAAAGAACCTTTAATGGGTGTAATGGAATATCCTAATAAATACTTAAAAAGTAAAGGTGTTAAAAAAGGTGATAAAGTTTCTTATACTCCTTTTAATAATTATGAGTTTAGAATAGATGGAGAGATTTTTTATCGTCTACATGACCATCAAGTAACTATGGTAATATGACTTCAAAAGAAATTAAATTAGAAATTATACAAGCCGGTAGAAGAGCGGTTAAACAGTTAATTAAAGTAGCTAAGGAAGAAATAATTAAACCGGACCCTGAAGATGAATTAGCGGCAGATAGATTAAAAAATGCAGCAGCCACTAAAAAGTTAGCTATATTTGACGCGTTTGAAATTCTTAATCGTATTGATGAAGAGCAAGAAAGTATAGATAGTTTAGACAAAGGAAAAAGTAAAACTGAAACAAAACAAGGATTTGCAGAAAGACGTTCGAAATAAATTATACAATATTGTAAAGGATTATATTCCTAAAAATGTTCTGTCAAAAAAAAATAGAGCACAAACATGGGAGTATGGTTATAATGAGAAATATGACTTTGTAAACATTTCTAAAAGTGGACAAGTAGGAGATATTATAAACATAAATGGTTTATTAATAGGTTTACCTGTTCAGCCTAAAGAGTGTCTTCAAAGACACACTGATAAACAAGAACAATATTGGGAAAGGGTGGAGTTACCTAAAGTTTTATCCAAAATAAATTCTATTTTCCAATGGAACAATATGCCTAAAGAGTTTAAAGATAGATGGGTAGATTACATAGAAAAAGAATTTGATAGAAGAGAAGAGGGGGTTTGGTTTATGAATAATGGTAAACCTACTTACATAACAGGTTCTCATTATATGTATTTACAATGGAGTACAATTGATGTTGGAAACCCTGATTATAGAGAGGCTAATAGAATATTTTTTATTTTTTGGGAAGCGTGTAGGGCAGATAAAAGAAGTTTTGGAATGACTTATTTAAAAATAAGACGTTCAGGTTTTTCTTATATGGGTTCTTCTGAATGCGTTAATGTAGGTACACTTGCTAAAGATTCAAGGGTGGGTATATTATCTAAAACAGGGTCGGATGCTAAAAAAATGTTTACCGATAAAGTTGTTCCTATTTCTACAAGACTACCTTTCTTTTTTAAACCTATTCAAGATGGTATGGATAAACCAAAAACTGAATTAGCTTTTAGAGTTCCTGCATCTAAAATTACAAAAAAGAATATGTATAATACTGATACCGAAGAATTGTATGGGTTAGATACTACTATTGATTGGAAGAATACAGATGATAACTCTTATGATGGGGAAAAATTATTACTCTTAGTTCATGATGAAAGTGGTAAATGGATAAAGCCTAATAATATTTTAAACAATTGGAATGTAACTAAGACTTGTTTAAGGTTAGGGAGTAAGATAATAGGTAAATGTATGATGGGTTCAACTTCTAATGCTCTAAACAAAGGTGGTGGTAATTTTAAAAAATTATATGAGGATTCTGATATAAAAAAAAGAAATGCAAATGGTCAAACAAAAAGCGGCTTATATTCTTTATTTATTCCAATGGAATGGAATATGGAAGGTTTTATAGATAGGTATGGAGCTCCCGTTTTTTATACTCCTAAAAATAAAGTAAAAGGAGTAGATAATGAATGGATAACTAATGGCGCTATTGATTATTGGAAAGCGGAAGTAGATTCTTTAAAAAATGATGCAGATGTTTTAAATGAGTTTTACCGACAATTTCCTAGAACTGAAGCTCACGCATTTAGAGATGAAAGTAAATCATCGTTATTTAATCTAACTAAAATATATCAACAAATAGATTATAATGATAGTTTGATAACCGAACATCATATAACAAGAGGTGGGTTTCATTGGAAAGATGGAATTAAAGATAGTAAAGTTATTTGGACACCTAACCCACGCGGTAGATTTGCAGTGAGTTGGATGCCTAATAAAAACTTGGCAAATAGAGTTGTAGAAAAACGAGGTATTAAATATCCCGGTAATGAACATTTAGGTTCTTTTGGTTGTGACTCTTATGATATTTCAGGAACTGTAGGTGGTGGAGGTTCTAACGGAGCATTGCACGGAATGACTAAATTCAATATGGATGAAGCTCCAAGTAATGAGTTTTTTTTAGAATATATAGCTCGTCCTCAAACAGCAGAAATATTTTTTGAAGAAGTTTTAATGGCTTGCGTATATTATGGAATGCCTATATTGGTTGAGAATAATAAACCTAGATTATTATATCATTTTAAAAATAGAGGTTACCGAGGTTATAGTATGAATAGACCGGATAAAATTTTTACTAAATTATCTAAAACAGAAAGAGAGTTAGGCGGTATTCCTAATTCATCTGAAGATGTAAAACAAGCTCACGCCTCAGCTGTAGAATCTTATATTGAGAAACACGTTGGGTTAGATTTAGAGGGGACTTATAGGGAAGCTGATTTAATGGGTAGTATGTATTTTAATAGAACATTAGAAGATTGGGCAAGATTTGATATTAGTAACAGAACTCGATTTGATGCTACTATTAGTTCAGGTTTAGCTATAATGGCTAATCAAAAGCATTTATATTTGCCGGAAAAAAAACAATCAAAAATAAGTGTTAACTTTGCAAAGTATAACAATAAAGGGATGTTAAGTGAATTAATATAGAGATGAAAGAAGTAACAATAAACATTATTGAAAAAGGCTTCCCAAGTCAGTTTGTTTCAGACGCTGAAAAAAACACCGAAGAATTTGGACTACAGATAGGACAAGCAATTCAGTATGAATGGTTCAGGAAAGATGGAAACACTTGTAGGTACTACAGTCAATGGAGAGATTTTCAAAGATTAAGATTATATGCTAGAGGTGAACAACCTATTGGTAAATATAAAAACGAATTAGCAATAGATGGGGATTTATCCTATTTAAATCTTGATTGGACTCCTGTTCCAATTTTACCTAAGTTTGTAGATATTGTAGTTAACGGAATGGCTGATAGATTATTTAAAGTCAATGCGTACGCACAAGATGCTATGTCACAATCTAAACGTAGCAAGTATCAACAAATGATTGAGGGTCAAATGGTGGCTAAACCGGTATTAGAATTTATTCAGCAAAAATCAGGTGTAAACCCTTTTTCTATGGAACCTGATGATTTACCTCAAACCGACGAAGAGTTGTCATTGTATATGCAACTTAATTACAAACCTGCTATTGAAATAGCTCAAGAAGAAGCTATCGATACTTTGTTTGATGAAAATAAATATGTTGATTTAAGAAAAAGATTTGATTACGATTTAACAGTTTTAGGTTTATCAGTGGCTAAACATGAGTTTTTACCGGGAGCAGGTGTTAAGGTTAGTTATGTTGACCCCGCAAATGTAGTTTATAGTTACACTGAAGACCCTCATTTTAAAGATTGTTTTTATTGGGGAGAAATTAAAACACTTCCTATAATAGAGCTTTTAAAAATTGACCCATCTTTAACTACTGATGATTTAGAAAAAATTTCTCAGTACAGTCAAAGTTGGTATGATTATTACAATACCGCTCAGTTTTATCAAAATGATATTTTTTATAGAGACACAGCTACTGTGTTATATTTTAATTATAAGACCACTAAAAAAGTAGTTTATAAGAAGAAGTTGTTTGAGAACGGTAACTCAAGAGTTATAGAAAAAGATGATACGTTTGACCCGCCTGTAGAAATGATGGAAGAGGGTAAGTTTGAAAAGATGGAAAAAACAATAGATGTATGGTACAATGGAGTAATGGTAATGGGAACAAATATTATATTAAAGTGGGAGTTAGCAGAAAATATGGTTAGACCTAAATCAGCTAATCAATACGCTCTACCAAATTATGTGGCAGTTGCGCCACGTATGTATAAAGGTGTGATAGAATCTTTAGTTAGAAGAATGATACCTTTTGCTGATTTAATACAAATAACACATTTAAAGCTACAACAAGTAATAGCTAGAACTGTTCCGGACGGAGTTTTTATAGATGCTGATGGATTAAATGAAGTGGATTTAGGTACAGGTAATGCTTACAATCCTGAAGATGCTTTAAGAATGTATTTTCAAACGGGTAGCGTAATAGGTAGGAGTTACACTCAAGATGGTGACTTTAATCAAGCTAAAGTTCCAATTAGAGAATTAAATTCTAGCTCAGGTTCAAGTAAAGCTCAGATGTTAATATATAACTACAATCATTATTTAGATATGATACGAGCGGTGACGGGATTAAATGAAGCTCGAGACGGTTCTACTCCTGACCCTAACTCATTAGTAGGTGTTCAAAAATTAGCAGCTTTAAATTCTAATACAGCTACACGTCACATCCTTGATGGTAGTTTGTATATATATAGAAGTTTAGCAGAAGCTTTATCTTATAGGATAGCTGATATATTGGAGTATGCAGATTTTAAAAGTGATTTTATAAATAAGATAGGTAAGTATAATGTTTCTATATTAAATGATACTAAAGATTTGTATTTATATGACTTTGGAATATTTATTGAAGTAGCTCCTGATGAAGAACAGAAAGCTCAATTAGAGCAAAATATTCAAATGGCATTATCTAAACAAGATATTAATTTAGAAGATGCAATTGATATTAGAGAGTTACGTAATTTAAAATTAGCTAATCAACTTCTTAAATTAAAAAGAAAACAAAAGCAAGAGAGAGAAGAACAAATGATGATGCAAAAACAAGCTATGCAGGCTGAACAACAATTAAAGGCACAACAAATGTCTCAGCAACTTGCTATTCAAAAACTTCAAGCAGAACAACAATCTAAGTTACAACAACAACAAGCACAGATAGCTTTTGAAATTGACAAGATGAAACAAGAAGCTTTATTAAAAGCACAACTAATGGAGCAAGAATTTAATTACAATCTTCAATTAAGAAATGTTTCTGAAGAAGCTTTAGCTAGTAGAGAAAGCAAAAGAGAGGATGCTAAGAGTAAAAGAATTAGTCAACAAAATACTGAACAAAGTAAACTAATTAATCAGAGAAAAAATAATTTGCCACCTCAAAACTTTGAATCTAACGAAGATAGTTTAGATGGTTTTGATTTTGCAGAGTTTAACCCAAGATAAATATGGCTAAGTTAAAAACAAAAAGAAAAGGTAATAAAATATGTCCGGCAGGAATAGCTTGGGCAAAAAAGAAATTTGATAGATACCCTTCTGCTTATGCTAATTTAGCTGCAAGTAAATATTGTAAAGACCCTAATTACGCAAAAAAAGATAAATAAAGATGGATAAAAAAAAATTACAACAAATATCAAGAGAGTTAAAAAAGGCTTCTAAAATGCACAAGAGTCAAGCTGTTAGAATAGATAAAATGTTAAAGTCTTTAAATAAAAAATAAATGGCTGAATTAAAAAAGTGGTTAAAAGAAAAGTGGGTGCGTATAGGAACGGATGGTTCTATATTAGGAGAATGTGGTACAAGTAAAAATAAAAAAAACCCTGACAGGTGTTTACCTTTAAATAAAGCTAAAAGTTTATCTAAAGCTGAACGTGCTGCAACAGCTAAAAGAAAAAAAAGATTCGGTAGAAAAAAACAATTTGTATCTAACACATCAAAAGCAAAGGTTAGTAAAAAAAACGTCTAAAAACGTATTATAAAATTGTTTAACTTTGTATAAAATTATAATTAAATGGAATTAAAAGTAAGAGCGGTAGGTGATTCAGCTGAAAAATCTTCGCAACAAGTAGAACAAGAGCTACTTGATAAACATGAAAAAACTCTTGAACAACAACAAGAAACTCCGGTTGCACAGCAAGAGGAAGTTTCTGTAGAAAAAGAAACAGAAGATAAACCTCAAGAGGAATCTAAAGGTTTAACTGAAGAAGAAGTTCTTTCACATATTAATAGTAGATACGATAAAAACATTTCTTCGGTAGATGATTTGTTTGCGCAACGTGAGTCGCAAGATGAATTACCGGAAGATGTAGCAGCGTATTTAAAGTATAAAAAAGAAACAGGTAGAGGTATCGATGATTATGTTAAATTAAACAAAGACTTTGGTGCTATGGAACCTGATACTTTGCTAAGGAACTATTTTAAAGAAACAGAAGAGGGACTTGATGATGAAGATATAGACTTTAAAATGGAAGAGTTCGATTATGATGAAGATGTTGATGAACCTTCAGATATTAAAAGAACTAAAATAGCAAAGAAAAAACTTATTGCTAAGGCTAAGAAATACTTTACAGAGCAGAAAGAAAAGTATAAGCTACCTGTCGAGTCGGCTAGGGACGTTGTTTCACAAAGTGATAGTAAAGAATATCAAGACTATAAGCAATATTTAAAAGATGCTAAATCTTATCAAGAAGAAACGACACGTAAAAGTCAATGGTTTGATAAAAAAACTAATGAACTTTTTAATAGTGATTTCAAAGGTTTTGAGTTCACACTAAATAATAAAAATGTTGTTTTTTCTCCGGGTAACGCGAGTGAACTTAAAAAAGCTCAATCAAGTCCAATGAATTTCGTAGGGAAATATTTGGACGATAATGGGATGTTAAAAGATGCACGTGGTTATCATAAGGCTTTAGCGATTGCAATGAATCCTGATAGATTTGCTGAGTTCTTTTATGAACAAGGTAAATCCGATGCCACGGATAGTGTTATGCGTAAGACTAAAAATATAAATATGTCCGAACGTAGAGCACCTGAAGTGACTAAGATAAAAGGAGGAACGCAATTTAAATCTCTTAGTCCTAGTTCGTCAAGAGGTTTAAAAATTAAAAGTATAAAACGAAAATAATAACTATAAAATTTTAAAAAAATGGCAGGAGCAATATTAGCAACACCGGGATTTGATTTACAGCCTAGTGCACAACAGGTCCCGACTTCGACAAATTATATTACCGACTTCAATTTTTTGAATCAGTATCTACCTGATACTTATGAAAAAGAATTTGAAAGATACGGTAACAGAACTATCTCATCATTTTTGAGATTAGTTGGTGCAGAAATGCCTTCAATGTCTGACCAAATAAAATGGGCAGAGCAAGGAAGGTTGCACACAAAGTATACACAATGTGGTTCAACGGCAGCAGCAGCAGCAACAACAGGTATATTCCAAGTGAATGACCCGGCAGCGCCTGCGGGTATCGTTGCACCAAATGCAACAACAGCAACTAACCCGTTTACAGCAAACGCGGCTATCGCTATTAGAGTAGGACAAACAGTAATGATTGTTCAAAATAATGGTTCAGGTAGTAATAAAGCGATTGTAACAAATGTAAATGCAGGTGCTAACCAATTTACTGTAGCATTTTATGATGCAGGTGGTTACGCAGGTGCCGGTGGGGGTGCTTTCGCAGACACTAATGTAACTGTATTTATTTACGGTTCAGAGTTTGCAAAAGGAACTGACGGTATGGTAGGTTCACTTGAATCAGACGATTACATATTTGCAAACAACCCTATCATTATAAAAGATAGATATAATGTAAGTGGTTCAGATATGGCACAAATCGGATGGATTGAAGTAACTACCGAAGATGGTGCAGCAGGTTACTTATGGTACTTAAAATCAGAGCATGAAACACGACTAAGATTTGATGATTATTTAGAAACAGCAATGGTAGAGGCAATGCCCGCAAATGTAGGGGGTGCAGGTTCCGGTGCTGCAACAGCAGGTTTCGTTGGTTCTGAAGGTGTTTTCTACGCAGTAGAGAATCGAGGAAATGTTTGGGGTGGTGGTAATCCTACTACTTTAGCAGACTTCGATGCTGTAATTGGTAGACTAGATAACCAAGGCGCTATAGAAGAGAATGTAATTTTTGTTGACAGAAACTTCGGTTTTGATATCGATGATATGTTAGCAGCACAAAACTCTTATGGTGCGGGAGGTACATCTTACGGATTGTTTGACAATGATGAAGAGATGGCTTTAAATTTAGGTTTCTCAGGTTTCCGTAGAGGATATGACTTCTACAAGTCTGATTGGAAATACTTAAATGACCCAACAATGAGAGGTGG
>CEUT01000092.1_pt1 | contig 61458 bp, 57 predicted proteins | sample 531401 | NCBI WGS metagenome assembly CEUT01 (sample SAMEA2622821, study PRJEB7988) | marine metagenome | biome: marine biome (ENVO:00000447); feature: surface water layer (ENVO:00002042); material: "saline water (ENVO:00002010), including plankton (ENVO:xxxxxxxx)" | depth 5 m | reverse complement strand
TAATATAAACTAATGCTCTAGAAGTTTCAGACATTCTTTTTGCTTTTATATACTCTATTACTAGACCTATATCGTGATTTTCTTTTAAGTCACCAAATCTAGATTGAGAATACTTTCTTTTTTTAACAAGATCACCAGGTTTAAAATCATTAGTCATTTATTTCCTCCGGAAAAGAAACATAAAGAAATAAGTTGTCGCTGTCTAAATCATAAATTAAATACTCACAATTACTTAGAAAGATGCAGCATTTTAACATAAAACCTTTATAGAAATTTGTAATTACACAATTATCATATTCTCTGCAAATAACTTTACCTGTTGAGCTATGAAAGACTTCTTTTACGTGAACAAGACTCCCTATATGCTTTTCTTCAAGTATGTCTTTTGCAAAGATATAGTTTTTCATAATTTTTCTAATTGCCAGTGTATTGTATGAGTTACGTTATCATTACATAAGATCTTATAAACATTAAGCTTTTCAGTTTTTTTGTTTTCATTTACATGCAAAACTAAAGCAATTTCTTTTTTGTCATTCCTTGGAAATCTTATCAAGTCGCCTTTTTTAATTTTCATATTACTTTTTTCTTTAAATAAATCAAATGTTTAGTACCTAAATAGTTTTTATTTTCAATATTATCAATCAACCAATAATGCCCACTTTGTTTAATGTTTCTATAAAACTCATCCATTAAAAGAACATCAATATTTATACCTTGCTCTTTTAATAAATCTGCAGCTAGTAAATTAGAATTAAACTTTCTATCTCTACGTATAGCTTTTGTTTCAACATATCGATCTTCATCAGGATGATAAAAGTCAGGAGTATATTTTTTATCTCTTCCGTCATACTGAACTGTAAATGTTTTGTGCTCGTAAATATATTTCTTGCCTGTTGCATCACACCATCTTGCATAGTCAGCTTCTAAAGAAGACTTAAAAAAATAGTTAGGATTCAAGTCTCTTCTAAAACCCATTCTACCATTTGAAGGTATTTCTGAAAGACCACTACTTTGTGCTGACATTTGACATGTTTTGCTACAATATTTTGTTTGTCTATTTTTAGGTTTTTCATATTGAGTACCACAATACTCACATTTAAGCTGTACTCTTTCTATTTTATTTTCAATTAAGTAGCATTTTCTAGAACAATACTTCTTACCTCTTTTAGCTTCAAATTCTTTATTACAAGGTGCACATTTAACAATCTTGACATCTTTTTTTTTATGTGCATCTTTACACTGTCTAGAGCAAAACTTAGAATTCTTTGCTTTAGAAGGAGGTAATTTGTACTCATTTCCACAATGAATACACTTTAATTTAATTTTATTCGATACTTTAGCCATGCGCTGTCTCCTTTATGACTATATATCGAATAAAATTAAATTTGCATGCTATCTAATATAAACTGTTATTAGATCATTTTCAAATCTAGAATTTTCTTGATAACCAATAGGCGACACAAATCCAACTTCATGCACAGCATTAGTATCTACGACAACTTTTCCATTAGAAACTGAAAGTTTTCCGCCTATATCAGGAATATCAGCACCAGCTTTAGCTAACACTTGACCAGCAAAGCTTACTTTTGCTACATAATTTAGACCGTTGTCTAAAGAGTAAGCATTTTCTCTAGAGATACCGAAAGTATTTGATATATCTGAGCCTACTTCCCATCGATTATTTGTGCTATTCCAATTTAAAACGTCTCCTTGCTCAACTGTGCTAGAAACTTTTACTGTAATATAAAACATTTTTAACCTTTCAAAGATTACTTATATTAATTTTTCAATAGTTACCACTGATGTTCTAATATCATTTGAGTTCATATGTATGGCAACATGTGCATTACCAGACACAGCTGTTGCTTTTACATAATAAGATTCTCCGCCAGAGCCTACTGTCACTATTGCAAAAACAAAATCTAAATGAAAATTGGCGCCTCTATCTGCCATCATTTGTCTTGGTCCTACAATATTATTACTAGAATCATGCCATGCGCATTCAATCCAAGCACTACTTTGTTTATGATTAGTAGATATTCTTGCTTTTAATAAATAAGTACCTTCTTCTAGAGTAAAGCCTCTATGCCAATTATTAGAAGCAGTTGTAACGGGGGTTGAAGAATTATCTCTTGGAATCGTAGTAACATAAGTATCGTCATAATGATAATCATCATAAACATTACCATCAGGATCTAAAAATCCAAAAGACGAGGCAAGCCCTCCAATCATTCTCCATGTAAAAGTGTTTCTACCATTGTCAATTCTATAATAGTAAGTGCTACCTGATCCACCTGAAGTTCCTTGCCAATAATACATTAAAGGTTGTGCGACTTTTGGTATATTTTGCCCTGTTGTTAATGCAGAAGAACCGCCAATAACATAATCATTACTATTAGGAGATAGAGAAGCTAAACTACTTAAATTCATTGTAGAAGTTATTTTTGTTGTTTTATAACTCATTACAACTTCCTTATTAACAAATAGTTAAACTTAGACATATGATCAGTTTGATTTGCAGTTGTAGCAATATTATTAGAAGCAGTTGTAACAACTTGTATTGTGTCTGAAGACGTCAAAGTAAACGTTCCAAAGCATGTACCACTTGCACCATATAAATTTCCACTACCAGTTTCTGCTCTTGGAGTAACTCTATTTGAGTCAGAAGTTTTTTCTACTTCGTAAGATAAATATGAACCACTACCAGTTTCAGTTGCTACTACTTGTGCAGAAACTGTATAAGTTCCTGCAGGAAGTGTGACACCTTTAACCCAGTTAGTTCTAACAACACCATTTCCAGAGGCAGATGTAGAATTTTTCGTAAAAGCTGTACCTACAGAATTTGCAGACGCCCCTAATGCTGTAAAGTCTGTAGTTCCTACAGTAGTTATAACATACTTAGCACCTTCAATCATTGCAGTTGCATTTATAGAATCTTTATACAAGATAGTAGAACTAGATATTGTATTTATAGGATTCTCACTATAAAATTTAAGAGCATGATTTGATGTACCAGGATTAGTACCTGAATGTGATGTATTATAATTTACACTGTCAATACCTTCTCCTACAAGAAAATATTGTGTTGCCGGCTCACTTACCCACTGACTCCCATTCCATTTTAAAACATGAGTAGAAGCTACTGAAGATAAGTTTACATCTCCTAAATTAGAAACTGAAATGCTTACATTACCTTCTCTATCAGGACTTGCTCCATTAAATTTTTCTGTATGATGACTCATTTAAAATCCTTTTAAAGAATATTTTCCTATATAACTTATTTAATTATTAAGTTTTAGGAAAAAAATTTAATAAGTCTGTATTGTTTTCTTTTGCTTGCTCAAGATATTTAAGTGGATTATAGTCTGATCCTGCATTTTGAATTGAATTCCAGGACATTTTAACTCCTTCATACAAAGGAATTTTTCTAAGAAGACCAAAATGATATTCAAACTTACTAGTAGAAAGAATATGATTACCTAGATAATCAGTTTCTGGATGCCATTTAATAATTTTATTAGGCTGCATACCAGTTCTTCGATGAATCATATCAACAATACCTTGTGTATTATAAGGTTGATTTGCTGCAACATTAAAATGTTCGTTTCTTACATTACTTTCTATTGCAATCATAATTGCTCTACAAAAATCAGAAACATGCATATAATCTTTTGTTTTTAAAGGATCTAAAAACATATCTATTTCTTTTACACCATTCTTTAATGCAAACATTGTTTTTGCAATTAAAGAGTTCATGTCACCTTCGCCACCGTAAGCAAATAAAGGCCTCATAACAAGCCAGTTATCTGCTGAGTTTCTTACGAACATTTCACCTGCATATTTTTGTGCTGCGTATAACGTTCTAGGATGAATATCACTAAACTCATTAATAGGCGCTTCTTGATATTTTGGTGTGTCATAAATAACAGTAGTGCCTAAGTAAACATTTAAAATACCTGCTCTATTAGCAGCGTTAGTTATTCTCTGTGTGCCTAAAACATTTGTCATAATAGAATGATCAGGGTTAAGAGCAACTACATCTGTACCTACAACAGCAGCATTATGAACAATAACATCTAGTTGGTTATCAACAAAAGCTTGATACCATTCGTCTTCTGTGTTTCTATAAACACAAGGCTCACCTGTTTCTAGCTTTTCTTTTAAATTCTTATCATTAGTTAAAGATACAAAAGTTTTTAAAAAGTCAGCATTGATTTCTTTTGCAAGGTTTTTTGCAATAAAACCATTTTCACCTGTAATAGCAATTCTCATATATTATTATCCTTATAGTTTTTTTATTATTATAAAATAATATTATTTGATTTACACGCAATAAATTTATTAAGTTTGCAATATTTTTAATACTGCTGTTACTACTCTTCCATTGTTAGATCCTGTAAGTTGTGCAGGATACGTTGCATTTCCTGATGTAGATATTGCTCTTAAACTTACAGTAATATCAGATCCGCCAAAATCACTTGCTAAAACTAAAGCAACTGCAGTTGTTGGATATGCAGGATCAAGAGATCCTGCATCTATTTTGTTAGTGATCCTGCATTTTTGTCCAATGAAAGCTGCGTTTGTCTCATCATACCATTGCATCACTGCTGTTGCTACATTTGTATCTGTATTATTAACTAAAATACTTCCTTCTAATAAAAAAGAAGAGCCACTTGCACTTGACAATACAAACTGATAGTCATTACTTGAAGTGACAGCTGTATTTGTAATTTCATCTTTATCAAAGTGTGCTGTTAAAGTACCTGAAATTTGAGAGCTTTCTTTACTTTGAAGAATGTCAGACTTTAACGTAGAAGTAGTAAAAAAAGGAGAATACGTCATTTCATTAATATCCCAGTAATTCTTGGAAAAAATCTGTATGTAGATATAGTTACAGAACTTCCTGCGGTCCTGTATCTTGCTTTTATATTAACATTTGCAGATGCATCTGCAAAAAAGACTTCAGGACCACCAATATTACCTCCTCCAAAACCTGCAACGTGATCCCTAGATTGGTACTTGTCTTGACCGTCAATATTAAATTGAGAATTAATTATTGATCCAGACTGATTGCTAGATAAATACCCGTACCAATCTCCACGAAGTGTACACGGATAATCTAAGGTCAAGGTGTTGGTTGAAATAGTACCATTATGCAAGCTCGTATCAAAATCCATATACAGAATACCTCCTGATTCAGAATAACTCGAATCATGATAAACTGCAATCAAAGGATTTACATCTGCAAAATTACTATAACTCATTGTCTACTCATTTCTGTAATGAACAATATAGTTCCATCTTTAAGCAAGCTGCCTGTTTCGTCATCTACCTTTAGTTGGTAATCCGTGTCAGTCGTAGGGTTTACGATAAGTTGACAATGCAAAGATTGTGACCATCTATTAGATCCTGATTGATAACTTTTATAAGTCCTAAAGGCCCCTTCAGCATGTGGTATCTGCGATCCATTTGCGTAATACCATCTAGTATTATACTGGTCAGATGCCGAATCTTTATCCATTGTCGCAGACCCAAATATATAGTAATATCTATTAGCACTTAATCTTATTGTACCATTTTCACCACTTACAAGAGAAACTCCATGACCAGAATCTCCTCTTACAGTATCAAAATTAACAAGTGTTGCATTTGTAGATGAAATTGTTTGATTACTAGACAGACTTAGTTCAACAAACCTAGTCACATAATGCTTTGAATTTTTATAGCTCATAAAAAAACTCTCATATAAGATTAGTATATTCTTATATATTTGTTTGAAAAAGTTTTAAAGCATATATAAGTATTTAATCTTTCTTAATAGGGTAGATATATTCATCATCATACCATTTTAAAAAATTAATTGCTGTTTCTCTAAAAACTTCAATATTAGTTTCAGCTGTAATTTCTAGACTTTCTGTTAAGACATTTTGTCCGTTAAAGTTACTTCCTTCAATAACAAAGTTATTTGGTTTTTTAAACTTAACAAATAATACATCTTCATCAAAACAATCAGTATAAATGTTAATCTCAGGATTCTCGTAAATAGGTACTTTTGTGCTCATTATCTAACCTTTCTATTGTAATCATTCTTTGTGGGACAGACTCAACATTATTATCAGAACCAAGAATATGTAATATACTTCCAAAATTTAAATCTTTTTCTATTTTAACAATAACTCCTACAGAAGGTTCTTCGTTTGAATAAACCCAATGATATTTTATTAGATCATTTTTTTTATATTTCATTATAAGATTTGCCTTTTTGGAGAGTAATGTGTAGTTCTTTTATCAAGAGTAGTTAGTTTTTCTACTTTATGTCCATTATAATCTTTTTTTCTTCCATAAACTACAAAGCCAGATGTTGCATTACCTTTTTGCTCGTCAAAAGTATAATAGTCTTTAATAGATGCGCCTAGAGATCCATAAGACTTTAGCATGACAAAGCGTATAGCTTTATCTAGAAGCACGAGGTTGTCGTCAGTTAAATCTTTTATCAATGTATTTGGATTTATACGTGAATACCATAAAGATTCAGCCTTGATATAATTACCAATCCCAGAAACAACCTTTTGATTCATTAAAACAACACATATATTCTTATCATTATGTTTTCTTAATATTTCTATAAAATTACTAGGAGGTGATGATAGCATGTCTGGACCAATAGACTTTAGTTTTTTAGTTAGATCATCTTTACTTTTAATTTGAAATGTACCAAAATTTCTCATATCATTAAAGCAAAGCACTGAACCATCGTCAAATTTAAACATAATTCTAGTATGTGTATTTTTATTTTTAGACCATGCACCTGTCATGCCTAAAGTATTAAAAACTATAACATCTTCTATATGGAGCCATATAAACTTACCTTTACAGCATACATCTGTTAAAATTTTATTAAATAATAAATGTAAGTTATTAATAGGTTTTTTAGTATATCGACCACTAAGAACTTCAACTTCTTTTATTTTTTTAAAAGCAAAGTACTTTCTAACATTATCAGTAAATAGTTTAACTTCAGGTCCTTCAGGCATGTTATTCTCCTAGAATTACAGGTTTTATGTAATATATCTTATCATTAATAATAATAACTTTTTTACTATTTAACACGTGATACCTTCTTTCATTTTTTGAAAGTACTTCTACTTTAACAATTAAACCTTGCTCAAATTCTGTGCCTATAATTTTCCATGCTGAAAGATTGTATTCAATCATATCACCTACATGATATTTTTCTTTAGCTACCATATGATAATTATTTTCTGTTATTCTGTTATCACTCAATATCTTTGTCATAGGGTTCAAAAGGAAGCACACCAGTATCAATAATACGATCAACATAATTTTCTAATTGTTCAAAAGAAGTACATACCTTAACTCCACTTCTTGCAAGCATCAAATTAAACTTTGCGCCTTCTGGTAAACCTGCACAAAAATAAACTATAGGCTTTTTAAAAGCATGTGCATATCCTGCTTCCCAAATCGTGCCGATATCTTTATCACGAGTATTTACAAGTAAAAAGTCTGATGTTTCAATATGATGTAAATTACCGCTAAACGTTTCATCTTGCACTGATTTGGGTGCATCAGGAGGACAAACAAAAATTCTTCTAGGTGATGCTAAATTAAAAAAGCTTGCACGATTATCAAAAATTTCTTCTAATCGATCTAATTCTGCTGCTTGTGTAGGGTTAAACCATCCGCTTGCTAAGTAAATTTTCATATATTATTTTCCTCCTTGAAATTGTTGTTTTACTAAATTAATTGCTGCTACATCTTCATTCCACATTTTTGTAAAGATTTTTTCTTCACCAGAAGCACGACCATTAATTTCTTCACGTCGGCACTGATAGATTGCATCATTTTCATTAAATTCAAATAAATCGTTTTTAGGCTCTGGATGATATAGGTTAGTACCACGAGAAGTAAATGTACCATCAGGTAATTGTACACGGAATGTGCGGACATAGTGCATATCAGGTTTATTAAAGTCTAGACACGTTGATACTTCTGGAATACATTCTACAACTAACTTAGCAATTTTTGTTGCCATAATATTATCAACTTCAGGTTGAATTTGTACATCTTGACGTTGTTTAATAAAGCCAATTAAGTCTTTAAGATTAAATCGAGCAATATAAAATGTCTCCATGCACTTTGGAAGAATAACACGTGCATCCATCATAGAAACAACCTTTGAATCAACCATATCTGAGTAAAGAGACTTAGCTTGTGCAACTAATTGTGTATAACGCCAGTAAAAGTCATTAGAGTCTTTACAATTTTCAATAGATTCTGGTACTAAAGCATTGTCATGCCGTAAATCACGATCGCCGGTACACTGCGCAGCAAAAGATCCTGCACGGTGCCTAATAAGATGTGTAACAGTTTGTACATCGATACCACTAATTTTAAATGTAAAACCTAAACACTCCATAGGAGTCGGCAAAGCACGAAAATTAAGTACATCTTGTAAGTTAGTTGAAGCTTCTTCGGGCGTAGCATGTTCAAATCTAACTTCACCAGGAGTATCAGCCCATGTTGCTTTAGTCATGTTCCAAGCAATCTTTTGTGCTTGTTCTCGAGTAGGACCATCAACTAATTCTATTTTTAAGCTTTCTAAGTTATTAATGTAATTTGTAACAGGCTCTTGCCCAAACTTAAGATCCATTGGCAATGTAACAGGTTTAAGGTCGTTATTAATAGGCATATATTAATTTCTCCATATTTAATTTTTAATTTAATGTTTTATTGATTATGTCAATATTATAATTTAATTGTGTTAATTTTACACGTATTAGTTTTGTGAAACTAAATTTTTAATTTGTTTTATAACACAAACGTCTTCTTCAATTATTAATTTCTTTTTTGTCATCTCTTCAAGAGACTTTTCAAATGTTTTGTTAAGAATCATGCTGTACATGTTTACAACTTCAAACTCAGAATCATAATAACAACTAAAATCTTCGTTGACATTTTTATGCAAATAGTTTCGTTGTATTGCATATTGCATTTCTCTAGTTAATCTTATTAATAAATCTACTTTAAAGTCTATATAGTTCTGTATGTTGCAAAAACTATACAAGTCAATTTCTATTACACCTTCATCTTTTTTATTATTTAAATCAAAATAATAAGAACACATATTAAATTGAGTATCATAATTTTCTGAAGTTGTTATTGTCATATTTATTGAAGTAGATAATTCTTCTAACGCTGAAATTATGTGAGGAATTGAAATAGCTATGTTTTTAGTAAATATAGCTTTATAATCTGATGTTAAAGTAAAAAACAAAGTTTCATCATCCAAGTAAATTGAAATCATCATACTTTTTCTAATACCTAGATTTGCAATAAATTCTTGTTGTATATAGTCATCCCATAACTTCATAACGTAATACGAAGACCTGCAATTTTTATTTTTGTATATTTCAAGGTCATCGTATATAAACATTATCTAATAGCCTTCGTTAAGTCTACCTCTAATTATTTCATCCTTTTTTAAAAATGCATCATAAAATTCGTTAACATCAACGCCAATCAGGATAATCAACGATAAAAAATAATTAAAAGCATCTACAATTTCTTCTAAAAATTCTTCACGATCAATTTCAGGCATTTCAGTTTTTCGATGAGGCTTCCAGTTTTTAAGATGCTGTAATGCTTCAAACATTTCTTCAACACCTTTTAGTGCTGTTTCTCGACATGTGATTTGTGCTTTTTTTGTCGATAAATCAACAGGCCATTCAGGATAAGAATCTGGAAATTTATCTTGAAGCATAACCATAAATGTATTGCGCATTTTAAATATTTTATTTAATTTATCTTCAGACATTATTCACCTTGTCGTTCTTGTGCGTTCTTTAGCATTGTATCTAAAGAAACATCAAAAGTTTTCTGATAATCTTCTTCTAAAAAAAGTTTAGTATCTTTTTCTGTTAGTCTTATCATTCGCATATGATCAATTATATCAGTTCCTGTAACTAATGCTACTTGTAAAATTTTTGCTACGTGTCCTACAACACTATCATCTAATTGTAATATTTTTTTGCTCATTTTTTTCTTTCTAAATTATATAAGGTTTGCCTTTTAAACTATTGTTAATTAAGTCACTATCATGTTCCATGAGTTTGATCATATCAACACCTTCAACTGACTTGAGTGAAGTTAAAACAGTTTTGAGTTTATCATTGTTTTTAATAAATTCTGGTATATAAGAAACGTTTAATTCAACAATTCTATGTCCAGCATTTGTAACAGGGTCGCTAATAGGGCGAGTTTGTCTAACAGTCACTATACCTTCTAAAGCTCTCATATCTGTCATAATATCAAGAACAGTTGGATCTTCACGATCTTCAATCATAATTCTTGATCTTACAACCATATTAACAAGGTCTTTGTGTCTTTCAAGTATTAGTCTTTTTCTCTCAGTTAAAATCATTGTTACCTCTCTTTAAAGTATAACAATAAATATTATGATTTATAATATAAAATTAATTCAAATTTTACACGTTGGAATTAATCTCTCTATATGAGCCTACTGCAACGGGCCAAATCTCTGTAATTATATTGAGCATATTGTTTGCAAGTTGTTGAATTTCCCATTGTGCACCGTCATGTGTTCTCAATCCAATAAACTTTAAAATATTATTTAAGTTTGCAGTAGCGTAATATTCTGTATAAAGATTTTGAGGAAGTACACCTCGAGCTTGCTCTTTACAAACACCTTCTGCTAAAAGTTTATCAAAAAGATCGATAGATGCCTTATGATGTCTTCTTACAGCTTCACTTGATTGCATAGTCAAAGGTATTGAAGCATAAGATACATCAAAATCTAAAAGAGGATTAATCTTATCTTCTACATTGGATGATTGTCTATTAGACTTATGCTGTGTTCTAAATTCATTAGGTGAATAAAACTCTAAATTGAAGTCTGTATATCTACGTGATATTTCATTATAGCTCCATGTACGATGACGATGATGTTGGCTTCTAATAAATAGTGGAACTTTAATTCTGAACGTTGCAATATTATGTTCTAATGTTGAAGTATGACGATGCTTCATGAGATAATGAATTAATTTTTTATCTTTAGTGTCTAGTTCTTCTTTGTGTACACCAAAAGAAACTCTAGCAGAGTTTACAATTGTAATATCTTCTCCCATAAATTGAACTAGTTCTACATTACCAATATCGTCATCATATAAAAAGTGCTTTTTATTGAGTAAATGTTCCATTAAGAAAAACTTCCTTCGTCATCTATACCGTAATATAGTTTTTCTACCCACGGAATTACATCCCATTTTCTTGCTGAAATGTTATGATGTCCTACAATAGAGAACTTCTTTGCTTCTTCAATATTTAAAACATCTAAGTTCTCACAAACTGGCTTATGATCTAAGCCTACTGCTTCTCGTAAAGCTATTAAAAACTCTCTACTAAATTCAGCTAATTCATCACCAATCATAACAATTTTTCGACCTTTTACTCTACTATCAGGAATTTTACAAACTTGAAGAGAAGCATCAGGATACCACTTTTTAGTTTTTTCCCAATACTTTGGATCTGGATGCATACAAACATCGATACCAATAGAATGTCTATTAAACTTGCCTGCATGATAAGCGACTTGTCCTGTATCTAAACATTGTAAAATTTCCATACATTGCTTTTTATGATTAAATCCTAAAAGAAAATGAGAAGATACATGTCGACCTTTAGACATGTTAAAAACATTATAGCAGTGTCTAGTATTGAGACCACCCCAGTGCACACATATAGATGATGGATCTGATTTTCTATTATACCAGTTTTTAGTTCCATCGTCTAGTTCATATAAAGGTGCTGACATATCTATTTCTGCCATATCAAAATTAATTGGTACAACTTTACCCATATGAAAAATTATATTTCCAAAATGTGATAACACAGCTTTATGTGTATTAGGGCCATATGCACCATCTGCTATAGCACCTACTTCTTCTTGTAATGACTTTACATAGTCTTTATCTTTGTTGATATATTTAAATTGCTCTAACATATTTCTCCTAAGCTACATCAATATCTACTGTTACTTTAATATTCATTTCTGGCATTCTAACATGATTAATTAAACCGTGCTTCTTAGCTTCTTTAGCATCTAAGAACCAGTCTGCATGACCTTTATCATGAATTAGCTTTGTAAAGTAATCATCTGGCTTGCCACAATTTCTAGCCATCATTGTATAAACCTTTTTATTTAAACGATCTGCTTCTCTTGCATCTGCTTTAAGATCTTCAATCTTGCCAAAAGCATAACTAGAGACATCATGAATCATTAATGTTGCATTTTTATCCATAAATCTTAATCCTTCTTCACCAAATGATGCTAGAATTGCTCCACAAGACATGGCTTTTCCTTGCACAATGGTTGCAACTGGTATTCTAGAAGCTTTAATTGCACCAATCATTGACATTAGAGAATAAACTTGTCCTCCGAAAGAATCAATTTCAACTGGCACAACTTTTTGTCCACTGTTCTGTGCTGAGCACATTAAATCTTGAAACTTTTTTGCTGATTCTTCTGTAAATTCATTAACCGTAATAATTACCGGATCTCTTCTTAATTCAATTTCTTTAATAAGCGGTGAAATATCTGTGATGTAATGCATTATAGTTCTCTCAATTCTTGAATAGTTTTGTGTCCAGACTTTCTATTTGTTTCTACACCATTAACTAATTTAATAAAAGTAGGAACACCCATTACTTTGTACTCAATAAAAGTATCTGTGTCATCTTCAGCATCAAGCATACGAATATTTAATTCTTGAATTATACTTTCATTTAGTTGTTGTTTTACACTAGCACATGGCACACATGCCTTTGTACTAAAAAATAGTATTTCTTTTGACATTTAATTACCTTTTTTGTTTATGTCTTTTATTATATCTATATTTTTTGCATTTTATAAATTAAGATGCAATATTTTCCCATCCCCAATTATCACCACTCATACCATCAGCATTATAATCTGTTACTGTTCCTTCAAAAAAGTTTTTAAAACTATCACCATTAATTATCCAATCTAACCAACCTAATGGATTACTTTTTACCTTAAAATTAGGTTTTAAACCTAACTGAATTAGTCTTCTGTCAGCAAGATATCTAATATATTTCTTAACTTCATCTTTTTCTAATCCTTCAATAGCTCCCATTTCATAAGCTAGATCAATAACTTTATCTTCTAGTTTAACCGCTTCTCTATACATTTTATAAATCGACTTTTTAAAATCATCATTAACAATACGTGGGTGTTCACCAACATATTCTCTAAATAGACGAGTCATGCCTTGAACATGCATTGTCTCGTCCCTAATGCTCCACTCCACTATTTCGCACATTCCTTTCATTTTCCCGAATCGTTGATAGTTCAGTAACATTACAAATGCTGAAAATAAACTCATTCCTTCATTACATGCTGATTGTGCAAGTGCTAATCCTAAACCTTTTCGAGTAGATACGTCATTTTTTTGCATAAACTCTATTTTATCACTCATTTCTTTATATTCTAAGAAAGCACCGTATTCCTCTTCAGGCAGACCTAATGTATCGTTCAGGAGAGCATAACTACGTTGATGTGTACCTTCACGATTCGCAAAGCTTAATAGCATACTCCTGATTTCATTATTCTTGAATTTAGGAATAAACAGATCACAATAGTTACCTCCTACTTGTACATCAGACTGCGTAAATAATCGAAGAATTTGAGTAATATGATTTTTTTCTACAGAAGAAATTTTTCCGCCTTTCCATTGATTGACGTCCTCCTGTAATTTAGCCTCCCAGCTTCCCCAATGAATCTTCTCATGAGACTCAGCAATTTCCATTGCCCATGGGTACTTAAAAGGCTTATATGTTGTATTATATTTTAGTAAAGACATTTGAATAACCTTTGTTTAATCTTTGTATAATATTAATTATCCTTGACAGCTTAAACAGTCATCTGGATCTGAGAAATCTTGTAGCTTATTAGCTTCAACCTTTTGACTTACTTTTTCAGCTGCAGCACCAGCATTAGTTCTTAAATAGTAAAGACCTTTTAAATTCTTTTGCCATGCTCTAATATGAACTGAATTGACATAAGCTTTGTCTGTTCCTGCTGGAAAAAATAAGTTAACACTCTGACCTTGACAAATAAATTCTTGTCTATCACCTGCATGATCTACAATCCATCGTTGATCTAGTTCAAATGCTGTTTTAAAAACTTCTTTATACCAATCACCTAGCCAATCTAATGACTGAACTGATCCTTCATTTAAAATTACCTTCTTCCATTGCTCTTGAATCCATGATTTTTGCAAATCTTCACTATCAAATATTTCTGCTGCATATTCATGAATTCTTTTGTCAAGATGTGGATTCTTAACTAGATATGATCCAACTCTTGTGCGATGTGTGAATGCATTACTCTTCCATGGCTCAATTGAAGGGGAAGTCCCAGCAATAATAGAACTGTTGGCATTAGGAGCAATTGCAAGAAGATGAGAATTTCTAACACCGTGACCTTCCGCATCAGGACACTCTCCTTTCAATTTGGCTAACTCTATTGTTTTCTGTTTTGCCTTTTCTTTTATGTTCATAAATATGGATTTATTTAAAGTTTGAGCAACAACAGATTCAAACGGAACACCTTTAAATTGCAAGTAAGAATGAAATCCCATTGCGCCTAAACCTAGGCTTCTTTCTCTAAATGCAGAGAACTTTGCTTTTCTTAAATGATCTGGTGCATGATCTACAAAGTGCTGAAGAACATTATCAAGATATTCAATTAAATCTTCAACAATTGTTGAATCTTTCCATTCATCATATTTTTCTAAGTTTAGTGAACTTAAGCAGCAGACTGCACTTCTTTCTTCAGAAGTTGCTAAGTGAATTTCGTTACAAAGATTTGAACCATGAATTTTAAGACCTAAGTCTTTTTGAAATTGTGGTAGATGTTTATTTGCTTCATCAATAAAATTAACGTATGGTTCACCAGTTCTAAATCTTACCTGAATAATACGTTGCCATAATGCACGTGCTTCAAGTGTATCTCTTACTGTACCATCATTAGGATCGATTAAATCCCATTTTTCACCTGCAATTACTGCATTCATAAACTTATTGGTTACGTTAATTGCATTATTTAAGTTAAAGCATTTCCGATTTACATCTCCACCTGTAGGTACGCGTATATTTAAGAATTCTAAGATATCTGGATGACTTATATCCATGTATGCAGCATACGAGCCTTTACGTGTTTTACCTTGTCTATAAGCAGTCATATCAGAGTCTGCTGTTTTTAAGAAAGGAATAGGACCTGGTGCAATATCAGAATTAGATCTTACATCACTCCAGTGACCTCCTACACCTCCTCCTTTAATACTCATCCATCTCAGCTCATCAGAGTGATCAATAAGACCTTCTATAGAGTCACCAACATAAGACAAAAAGCAAGAAATAGGTAGACCTTTAGAAGTCTTACCTTGCTCAGGTGCATTTGATAAAATTGGCGAGCTAAACATGAACCATTGCCTTGATGCATAGTCATATATTCTTTGTGCTAATTCGATATCACCGTCAGAAAATGCAACAGCTGCACGAGCAAAACTCTCTTGTGGTGATTTTTCGTTATTTTTCATATAGTAATTCTTTAACAAATTTAAGGAAAAATCTGTCAAGTTATTATCTAAATCTCTGTCTATAGTGATACCATAGAATTGTTCTTTCATGTTAACCTCTTTTTTAGTCAGAACTTCCAACGATCCCGTCTTTCCTTAAGTGCGAGCTCGTTAGATTTAAATATTCTTCCTCTTTAATCTCTTGAAAATGGTTGTCGCATTTGACAACCACAAGCTGAAATGGTAACTTTTGATGTTGTTGAAGTGTAAATTCATTTTGTGAAACATTTACTGCATTTACAAATATTTCCCCAGTATAACCTCTGTCTATAACACCAGCTCTTACCTTTAAAGGAGTCTTAGTAATTGATCCTCTCTCTTGTATTAAAGCTACATATCCTTCTGGAACAATTATTCTTAAACCTGTTGGAATAAGAATTTTATTTTGATAGCTAAAATCACTTACAGGTTTAATTGTAACACTTGGTCCACTATTGTACAAATCTAATCCAGCACTTTCTCCACCATAAGCAGGAGCATAGCTTTCTACTTCATTTGCTTGTAAAGTATTTTTTAGATCGTGATTACAATAAAAGTTTATCATTTTTGGTTAACTTCTTTCCATTTTTCTCTTAATTTATTTTTCATGTTACTTTCATCTTGAGCAACTGCTTCGTTTAGTGTCAGATGATTTTCGTCCATTATAGTAAATTTAGAACGTGCAGTGTCAATGTTAATCGGAAATAATAGTCCATCTCGACCTGCACGATTCTTTGCAACAAAAATACGGCCTGTACCTTCGCTTTTTTCCATAGGCTTACGACTAATTGAAAGTACAACGTCTGCAACCTGTGCTTTTCCATATGATTCACCTAAATTTTCTAGTCCAACAACTTCAGACTTAGATCCATCTTTATTAGCTTGAGAAGCTGTCCATACAGGAACTTGTAGTTCACCTGATAGATTTCTTAATTCCGTATAAATTAGTTTTAATTCATGTCTTAATGAATCAAAAGCTCTACTTGACTTCATAACGTCAGCATAATCAACAATAACAATACTAGGTTTAAATCCTTTAAGTGTAAGTTTTTCAATATGATTACGCAAAGTAAGCACAGAAGCAGATCCAGTTGGATATTCCTTTATAACAAGACCGCCTAGATCCATATCTTTGTATCTTTGAATAACTTCATCTTTACGTTCAATAACTTCATTACTTGGAATATCACATAAGTTTGAGTCATATCTTTTACCTACATCATGTTCTGACAATTCAAATGTATAATGTACTACATTTTTACCTGCTTTCATTGCTGCACAACCCATTTGAACTAAAAAGTGAGACTTACCTACACCAGTATTTGCTGCAATGACACCTAGCTCACCACGACCTAAACCACCACGTAAAATATCAGGTTCATCTAAACGATGTAATCCAGTAGGACATACTTGTCTTACGATTTGTACAAACCTTGCCTCGATATCATCAAAGAAATTATGACCTGTTGTATTAGGTAATCCAACAGAGATTGCTTCTTTCATGATGTTAAGAACAGATTCGTACTTTTCTGTTTGAATTAGTTCAACACTTTGTTCAAGTGCTTCTTTAAAAGCCTGTCTTTTACAGAATTCTAATGACTTATCTTTAACATATTGTAAGTCACCAACATCTGGGTTTGTTTTCATTCGATGTAGGTATTCAATTATTTGATCTCTTAATACAGCATCTTTAGATTTTGATAAATCTTCTTTGATAATTGTAATAAGAATAGTTAACGTAGGAAAAGTCTTATACTTTTTGTAATAAGAAAAATACTTTTCACATAGATAACCAAGATATTTTAGATCAAAGTAGTCTGGATTAACAACTTCAATCATTTGTGCAGACCATACAGGATCTGTTAACATTCCTTGAAATACTTTTTCTTGAAATGGTTTACCAAACTTTGAAAAGTTTCTTTCTACACTCATTTAGTTTATATCCTTATCATTGCTTTAAGAGTTAATAAAAAAGTATGAATGTCAAAACCATTCAAGCCTTCTTTGTTTAACATTTTTAATAGGTCAAATTTATTAATTTTTTCTTCTTTATTTTCTATTTGAAATTCAATTGACTTAATTTGGCTAGCGCTAAGCATGGCAGAGTCAAGATACATTAATTTCCAATTCTTTAATATGTTATTTTCTTCTAATATAATATTTGAATGCAGCTTTAATTTGCTGCCGTTTTGAATTTCTTTATTGGACATGTTTATTATATCGGAACAAGTAATTTCTTTACACGTACTTAAATCTGGAAATCTTTTTGCCATTACTTTGAATCCTGCACCTTTGACTCCTTTAAGTCCATCGCTTTGATCGCCTGCAAAACATCTTGCAGCGCAAAAATTAATTGGAGAAATTCCCCATTTTTCTATTACATATTTTTGATCAATCAAATGTTTTTTGTTTGGAGACCAGATTTTTGTGTTGTCATCGATTAACTGATAATAATCTTTGTCAGAGGTCACAATAATTTTTTCATTATTTTGTTTTTTTGTTTTTACTAAATACGCAATTATATCATCTGCTTCACAATCGTCTACATAAATTTGTGTAACAGGTGTTTTGTACAGAATATTAACAAGAGTTTTTAACTGCCAATTTCTATTATCAACAGTGTCAGGAAACTCTTCATGATACTCGCTTCTATTTAGTTTTATAGGTCTACGACCCATTTTATAATTCGGGTCAATATTTCTTCTTCTTAAAGAGCCGCCACCTTCCCATGCAACAACAATTTTGGAAGGCTTAAATTTCTCTGAAAGATGTTGAATATTTTTAAGCATACCAAAAATGCCGCCACACAACTGTCCATTTAAAGACTTAGAAGGGTTAGCAGCAAAGTGTCTCATGAAAACGTTTAAGCCATCAATATAAATTTCTGGCTGTTTCATTATTATCCTAAATGTTCAAATGCGTCACTGTCAGCATCCATTATCTCACTAGCAACTGCAGATATTTCTGTATAACTTTCTGGATCAATATCAGGGTCATCTGTTTGATTCTTTCTAATCATTGCTTTTTCTAGCAACTTATCAATCCAAGGACCATGTAAATTATCACTCATTAATTCGCCAAAATCTGCCTTATAGAATTTCTTCTCTAAGATAACTTCACCTTTAGGTGATACAACAGTCAAGTTTTTCCAAGCGCCTGTACCACTTACTTCAACTTCATGTTGGTCAATTATTTCAGATCCATGTTTTCGAAGTAAATCAAAGACCTGTTCATGTTCTTTTACACCTTTACCAAAGTGAATTTCAAAATTACAGGTTCTAAATGGTGCTGATACTTTGTTTTTAATAGTCTTTGCAGACACATTAATTCCAATTGGTTCTTTATCTTTATTCAAGATTTGCGAGCCAGCACCTAACTTAATACGAACTGATGAGTGGAAAGGAATTGCCATACCTCCAGGTGTTGTTGTAGGATCACCATATAATACACCAACTTTAGTTCTAATTTGATTTAAGCAAACCATAAGAACCTTTTCGTTAGCAATAACACCAGTAATCTTACGCATACCTTTAGAAATAGCACGCGCTTGCAATCCAATGCTTTCCTTATCGTAATCACCAACTAGTTCTGCTTTTGGTGAAGTAGCTGCTACAGAATCCCAAATAATTGTCACAGGTACATCTTTGTTCATTGCTTTAGCTTTTATAATTGTACTTTCAGCAATACTTAACACTTCTTCAGTACAATGTGTATCAACATATACAAATCTCTTTGATATATCTACACCTAACATGCGTAAGTTTTCCACTGAAGTTGCATTTTCTGTGTCAATATACACTACAATTCCACCCATCTTCTGAGTAGACTTTGCAATTTGTGTAGCAATATGTGACTTTCCAATAGAAGGAGGACCAAAGATTTCAACAATACGACCTTCTGGAAGACCACCATTTTTTTGATTACTGATAATATAATCAAGCTGCTTAGAACCTGTGCTAATCCATCTTTTAACATGTGTAGGAGATTCGTCAGTGCTTAAATTATAAGCAACACGAGACCCTCTTTCTTTGTTCAGTGATTTAATAAGGTCAGATGTAAAGTCATCTAACTCTTCTTTTTTCTTTTTAGCCATATATTGTTAATCCTTTTTAAATTATAGAGAATCCAAATCTGCAAATGCATCATCTAAAGAACTATATTTACCGCTAATTGCGTCTGGTGAGTCGTCATTTTTAGATGATTGCTTTTGTTGTGAAAAGCCACCACGTGTTGTGCCAGTATCAGATTGTTCATCATCACCATTCAACCAAGCATTAATAATGTTTTCTAGTTCTTCATAAGACTTAAGCTCAAATAAGTCGTTAACATCAGGAATGTTATCAAGCCATCCTTTTGCTTTACTAGTATCTTCGCTTAAAGGTGAATCTTTACCACGAGGACGTACATCAGTAGTAGCCCACATCTTTCCAGGAGTCTTAGTACATGTTACACGTACATCACGACCTTCGTGAGGATCAGTAATATCACCATAATCTTCATCAAGCATATAATTTAGCAATGTTTGATAAACTTGCTTACCAAATGCCCATAGTCTAACACCTTTTTCTTCTTCACCACGAACAATGACTGGAGCATAACATCGCATTTTAGGATATAACTTTTTAGCTAGTTCGTAAGATTCCTTAGTACCTTCGTCTCGCAATTTAGTAATTAACTCTTGGATTGGATCAGCTTTACCAAATTGGTATGGAGCAAGAAGACCTGGGTTATTACCAATATTATAATAGAACATCAATTCTTTAAATGGTTGTCCATCATTATTAGGATAAGCAATAAGACGAACAGTTGTTTCAGATCCTTCTTCAGGTCGCCACATTGCATTTTTTTTGCTGTTTTGTCCAGAGAGTTGGTTTAATTTTTTACGGATTGCTGCTAAATCGATAGCCATATATTAATTTCCTTTCATTTTTAATGAATATATTTTTAAATTTTTAATTGGTAATTTGTAATAATAATTTTTTAATTTGTTGTTTTGTACCAATCGTGAAATGATTATAGTACATAATTTTCTAATTTACACGTCTTTGTTTAAATTAAGTTTAAATTTTTAATTTGTTGTGCTAATGGTATATTATAGTCTTCATTTCCTGTAATTGTGTGCCAATAAAACTTGTTTCTACTAGCAGGAATTTTGCTTCCTAAAAATTGAATTGCACTATAATATTTGTCAGGATTATCCTGAGTATATGCTTCTACTAATTTTTTACAAAGTATCTCAAAGTTAGATGGATTTAAAAATACTCTAGTATTTGGAGCATGATCTATTTCTGTCATCTGAACAATAAAGTTAACTAAGTGAAACCCAAAAGATCTTTTACTCTGACCTTCTGCTTGATTAAAAAAGTCATAAATCATATTTGCTCTTACACCATTTCCAAAAGGATCTGAAAATTTGCCAAATAATTCTGGACGTGTTAGTTGTTGACCTGATCTATTAATTTTAAACTCTGCATATAAAGATGCTTGAATTTTTTGTATTGCATCAAATTGAGATGTAGGTACTTTAAAAAATAAATCATCATCCTCTCTTTTCATATTAACTGCTAAACCTTCAATAGGAGAGTCAGGATTTAAAAGAGATCCGCCAAATACACTATTTATAATAGATCTAACTTTTGGTGCTATTTCTGTTTTAATATATTTTTTAATTCCTTTACCACTAAAGTTTTCAACTTGTGATATAAGATTATCAATTTCTGATATTATCTCTGGACTTAAAATGTCTTTTATCTTTGGAGACCTTTGTATTTGTGTAGGTGAAAGAAACTTTATTGTTGTTCCTCTATGTGTAATAGACATTCTTTTAGCATCTGCTTCAGTAAAGTCACCCATAAAAACTGCTGCATATATTGTTTTTCTATCTAATTTATATGCTATATAGTCTGGTTTATTAAAGTCTTGCTTTATAATTTCTATCCCAAACTCTTTTTTTTCTCCTGGCTTCAACTTAGGATAATTGTATATAAAGCAATTTTTTACCATTCTTGATGCACCAGGGCTCCTGAAAAATCTAGAAATAAACACGTTACCTCCTGATGCATCTAAGCTATCTTTAGTCGCAGCATAAACTTTGTTGCGTCCTTTACTAGTACCTTCTACACCAATAGTTGTATTTTGTCCACTTATTTTTTCTGAAACTGAAAATGTTGTGTTTTCACTTACTTCACTTTTTAAGTAATTTAAAAATGCAATAACTTCATCAGGAGACAATGCATCTAATCTTGATGTTCTGCCCTCAGTAAGAACTAATACTGCTTCATTTATTCTTTTCTTTTTTGAAGGTCCGTGCTTTAAAATATATTGTATAGATTTTTTACTCTTATTTCTTATTTTTTTATCACTAGATTTTGAGTTTTTATATCTAACTTTTCCACTTGGACCAGAACCTAATGGTGTTGCCACACCTCCTATTGATCCAGCAACACTCATTTCTTCCAGTTCTTCTATTACTTCCTTTATATATTGTTTTAAGTTACTCATAAATAGCCTTCTTTTATATAGATTATATATTAAAAAGGTACAGTATATGCTCCATTAATAATATCAAATTCATCTTTTAAAGTTGCTGCATGTGCAAGATTTAAAATTAGAGATAATCTAGATTTATGTGTATTATAAAATTTATTATCTTCAGAAGACATATCTTTTAGCAAGAAAATAGCATTCCACTCATCCCAAGAAAGTCTTACATTATAATGCTGTAAAAACCACAAAGTCATATCATTAATTTGATATTTTGGACAGCTTTCATTCCAGTCAAAGTATTGCCCTAGCTTTTCTTTATGCCAGTCTGAAGTTGTTTCAATAAATCTATCTTCAAATATTGTACCGATTCTTCCTACAACTGAAAGTAAGCTACATTTAATAATACTTCCTTTACTTACATCATAGTTTAACGCTTTGCAAATAGCATTTGCGTTTTTTGCTAGTCTCAAAGAATAATCAACAATTCCTCCGATGCCACAAAAAGGCTCTTTTTCTCTTTGCGAAAAAGATGTCATTATAATTCTTTGTCCTTGCTCTTCTAATAATTTAGAAATGTTTTCATCTTTAAGGGAATTAAGCAAACCTTCATATTTTGCCCATAAATTTTCAAAGTCTCTTTGTTTATACATTAAAATGTCTCCGATAAATTGCATATATCAATTGGAAAATGTCCTAATTGTGGACATGTATATCCTTTTTCCACTATACTTTTACACGTATTAATATAATCTTTGTGCACATCTAACACTAATGCATCATGGATTATAAAAATAGGTTTACATAGTTCTAAATCTACTTTGTCACACAGTTCAGAAAAATAGCTTAATGCTACATCAACTGCTGTAGATTGTACATAATTGTTTACGATTTTGTTTTCTTTGTCTTCTTCGATATTCCATATAGGTCGACCAAAAAAGTTTCTTCTGCATCCAACGTCGTATACATAAGCCGCCTTCTTTGCAATTGACTGTATATCAAAATACTGTTTAGTTGCTTCTAAAACTGCATTACTTCTTTCTTGACTTAAACCTGAAATTTTTGAAGTTGCGCCATATAACGTAGAAATAATACCTCTTTTAATAACAATACGATCAACTTCAAAGTCTAAACTATTTGATATTTCCAAATATATGTCTTCAGCAGCATCTTTATTGTTTATTTTTCTAATTACTCTAGGTTCTAAGGTTTTAAAGTCTACATATATCAACTCTCCTGAGTCTTGCCACCTACTTTCAAATATCTTTCTACATCTAGAAGGTAAAGTTAATATATTCGGACTATCAGTTGTAGTTGTTAACCTTCCTGTTACTGTAGATGCTTGATTATACTTTATTAATTTAGAATAACCTTTGTTTGGCCTGAATTTGTGTAGGTTGCTAGAAATTGTTTCGTTTTTTTCTAGCTCTTTAAAAACTCTATAAGCTATTCCATTTACTTTTGCATTTTCAATTTTTTCAAATATTTGCTGATTTTTTTCAAACTTGTCCAAATAATCAAAACCAAAGTCTATCGCTTTAATCTTTTCTTCAGATAATAATAAATCTTTTCTCCATTCTTCTAAAAAGTGATCAGGTAGTATATTTTCTATATTAGACATACTTTTGTTTTTAAACATAGAAATATACTTTAAATACTTATCTAATATTGTTGTTCTATATATTTTATCTTTATTCATCATAAAAATATAATAACAATTAAAATTATAATTTACAAGCAATAAAATTATTTATTTTGTAGTGCTTCTAATAATGCTTTAATGAAAGGCATATCTTCGTATTTATAAATCTTTTCATCAAAGATCGGTTTCTTTTTATAGTCACTTACATATTTTAGACATAAACCTTGTTCGTTAAATTCAAACTTTTCAATTATTCCTTTTTTTAACTTACTGATATTTTTTTTAATGCTGTTTTTAGGTGAAGAACCAATTCTTTGAACATCAGGTTTTTGAATAGCTTTTTTTAAATCATCAATGTTTGATTTATCATTTAAGAAAGTTGCAAGTTTACTTTTATTTTTAAGAGATAATCTAATTGATTTATCTTTAGCACTGTATTCTATATTACCACTTGTTTCTTTAGCACTAATTTGTGCTTTTAACTCAAAGACAATATAATTTTTTACAAACTCAAGCAAAAAATTATTCTTAAAATCAAGTAAAATTTGATTAATCTCTGCTTCATCAGCAATTTTTAAATCATTATTAGAAAAATTTTCTTCGTTGTACATTTTAAATTCATCAAATTCTGTTTTCAAGTCATTTTGTTGTTTTTTTATTTTTTGTTTTTTATTTAAAGTAGTTATTGAATTGTTATTTTTATTAAATATGTTTAGTAGCCCTACTGGGATGAGTTTATCAACTTGAAATTTTCCATCTTGAATAAGTAAATTATTTAGTTTAGCTAGTTTTCTAAGTTCTGGATCTGTTATGTTATTAGAGATTTTTTCTACGTAATCTTCTGCAGCTGATCTTTTAAATTTATTTAAGTCTATATCAATAATAATGTTATATCCTGCTATTTGATTTCCACTTGCTGCAAAAAAGTTTTTATTAATAAAAAGATTAAACTTGTATATAATAGTATCATTAGTATTTTGAACAGAAACTGTCTCTAGTTGATCTTCAAAGTAGTTGTATATGTCAAATTTAAAGTCTACACTTTTATTATTTATTGTCGAAACTTTTTCAAAAACCAGTTCCTTTGCAGGATAAGTATCAGTAATAATTTTACTTTTTCTATAATCTTTTATTTCAATTGTTTTAGTTTTATTTGTTTTATCAACTTTAACTTCTTGCTGTTTTCCAGTTCTTTTTCTTGCAATTTTTGTAAATGTATGTGCTATATTTTCATATTTTGAATAGCTATCACCAAAAGAAAGAGTAAGTGAAGTAGTAAATTTTCCAGGAGATATATCATGTTTTATACCAGTTACAGCATATTTGTTATCAATAGTTGTTCCAGTATGAAAGTCTAAAAACATATACTGTGCAAAATTAACAAAAGGACATCCAAAAAGCGTAACTGATGCTTGTGAAGGTAGTATTTTTAAAGGTAAATCTTGCTGAAATTTTACTGATGCCATAAAGTTTTCATTAAGATCTGAATTTTCATTATTTCTGTCAGATCTTGTAATATATACAGTATTTAACTTAGCTTCATTTACAGTAGTAACAGAAGCGTCTAGCACTGCAGAGTTTTGTGATCCATAAACAATAGAAGGCATTATTCTTTTAATCTCGTTTTTAAAAGAACCTTTGTTAAAAAAGCTTTTAATTCTGTATTTTCCTGACTTTTTAGGTTGCTCTACTATTATTCCTTTGTCAATTAAATCTTGTATTATTTGCCAACTTTCATCATAAAATTTTTGTTCTGACTTTTCTGAACTTTTAGGACTTTTAATCTTTAAATCAAACATCTTTTTATTTATTTTTAAAGCTGCATCTTCAATTTCTTGATTACCTAGTTTACTCATTATTCTGTTTAGTGATCTAAAAGGATCATCATTTCTATCAAAAATAGAAATTCTACAAATAGTTTTACTTAAGTCATTACGATCAGTCAAAGTATCAAAAGTTGCTTTTATTTTAGGCATAACAAATTCATTAATGTCAACTTCTTGTTTAAATTGTCTTGGATCAATATCTGCAATAGTCCCATATATTTTTCTTAAAGTCTCTTCCAAATTTTGCTGCTGCTTTTTTTCACTATCACTTAAATTTACAACATTACCTGCACTATTATATTTATATAAATCAGATATTCCATAACATATTTGCTTTCTAGAAATTATAAATTTATTAATAACTTGTGTTATAATACTTTCAAGTGTAAGCTCTACTCCTCCTTTAAACAATTCAATTATAAAATCACTCAGTTCTTTTTTTCTTAATAAAAATGAAGCTATATTTAAATTTGACATTAAACCACATTTACCATTTGCTGTATAACTTACTATTTGTACTTCATTAAAACCTCTATTTACTACTAGTCTTGACCCAATCAAACTTGTCAAAAAAGACCCAAATGTAATATAGTCTGTATATCCTTCTTTAGACCCTTTGCTTTTATTACTTTGAGGCGTAGATGCATTTGTATAACCTACTGGAACTCTTTCTTTTACTGTGTATCGATTGTTTCTAATGTTGCTGAATTTTGTATATTTTTTTAGCCAGTCTTTATTATAGAAAGGATCTTCTTTTTTGTCAAAATTTAAAATTGAATTTGCAATTGTCTGATCTTGCTTATTATTTGCATCAACTTTTGCAATGTAACTTTTGTTAAATTCTTCTATAACTTCTATTAATGCGGTCAAAAGTGTAGAATGTGCAGTAGAATGTTTAATATTGCTAGTACCAGAAGAAGCTGCTATAAAAGGATCATCTGTAAACTTTTTCATTGTGCCAGTGTCATTTTCAATAGTATCAGTTGAAGTAAATTTTACATTAAAAGGATTTTGAATTATTAAACTACCACCAGCTTTATTAAGGGTAGCTAATGTGTCATATAAAAAAAACATCATAGACTGATTACTTTTTAAGTTTTTTAAATTTTTTATCTTCCTTTTAGCCTTTTTTATATTTTTAACAATTAATTTAGGATTCTTTAAAACATCACTATTACCACTAGATTCAAAACTGACTGCAGCGTCTCTTAAATAAGAAGTATAAGATTCTTCAAAGTCTACTTGTAATCTTGTAGAGTAAGCTGTTTTTAATTCTTGATATTTTGTTATTGCTGCATTAAATTTTGCGCTATTGATTGTTTTGTTCTTTTTACCTTTAAGAGTTATACTTCTTATATCAATAGGACCTCTCATTGCTATAGATAAATCTATGTTAACTTGTCCTGTGTTGTCAATGGAAAAAGAAGAATTAGTAATAATAAACTTTTCTAAAATTCTTGATTCATTAAATAAATTTGCCAAGACATTACTACCATCGTCTTCCGGATGAAACCATCCATATTCAATAGCTATTTCTGCACCAAAAGAACCAAATAAATCAGGTTTAATAAAAGGAGCAATATCTGTCATTCTAGTTTTATCATGAAGGACTAGAGACAATTTACCAGTTTTAAAAGACATAAGTCCTTGGGTCGGTGCAATATCAACTGAAAAGTTTTTGACTGTTAAAAAAGGTTTTGCTGCATCATGAATAGGATTGTTTCTTGTGTACTTTTGTGAAACTCTCTTTACAATATCATCTTCACTACCTATAAAGTCTTCGTCAAAGTTATTTATTGTTTGAGGCATTGTAAACAAAGAAATGTTTGTAGATACTGCATTTTGTTTTGTAGTAGAATTATTTACTCTTCTTTCAAAGTTTGCTGAAAGTGTATTATACGTTTCTGTTGTATCTTTTTCATAAATTGGCGTGCCATCTAAAAATTGTGTAATAGATGCTGTTTTAAAAATATTTCCAGACATATTTTCTACTGAACCTGGAAGTATAAAATTTATATTAAAAAAAGGTTGACACTTACTTAGTTCAATAGTATTTATAAGATTTAAAAATGCACTTAGTTCTAAACTATTTTTCGATCCTACTCTTAAACTTGGATCGTTAACCATTATAAAACCAAAAGACGGATTAAACTTTGATGATTTAATATAATTATCATTGTTTTTTTGATTAATAAGAATTTCTGTTATATTTGTGCCACCTTCACTATAAGTGTTTATAGCACCAGGGACTAGTTCATCTATGTCGTAATAGGGATTTTGATTTATTTTGCTATTTTGACTCTTGTCATATAGACCATACGAGTTTTTATGCTTATATTTGTTACCTTTTTTTTTACTAGTCTTAGGCATCTCTTTTTTAATAAATAATTCATCAATTTTTTTAAGTTTGTCATCCTTATGTTTATCTTTTAAATTATAACTTTTGCCATTACCAAGGTCTATTTTAAAGTCTGGAGAATAAACAATTTTAATCATATCAGGTAATTCTTCAAATAAGTCTTCTATACCGCTAGCTTTAGAATCTAAAATTATTTTTTTGATAATTTCGCTTATTGTTAATCCATCTGCATTGTAAGAAGAGAGTATTTTTGAAATAGAAGCGTAAAACCTATATTTCAATATATTTTCAGGACTATCAGGGTTACCGCCATCTTTTTTTAAATTTTTACGTATTACAGGTATGAGAGAAGAGCCTTCTTTTATTTGTAAATACTCTGATATTTTTGTTTTAAACAATTGACTGACAAGTTTGTTTTTGTTATTACTATCCATTTTTTACCTGTTTTTAAGTCTTAGTATATCTTCTAATTCTGGAATATAAAGTGCAATGCCATCTAATTGATTTAAATCTTTGTTTGCATTACCTGCTCCTATACCCATAGGCCATCTTATACCGCTCGCAGCAGCAATTATCCAATAGTTCAATCCATTACCATAGTACTTTTGCGCATAATGATCAAGCCTTCGTCCGTCAGCAATTTCTACAGCTTGAATTTTTATTGTTCCATTTTCAACACCTTTATAAATGTCGTTTACAATACTTTTTCTATTAGTATCAAATCTGTCTATATACTCTGACATTTGATCTCCTTTTTATTTGAAAGGCTTATTATTTATTAATGCATGATATTTTTTTAAAGCTTCTTCTCTACCTTTACCATGACCTGCATCTCCATCATGTGGGTCTCCAAAAAACTCATTATTTATTTTGCCAACATTGTATATTGGTGCTCTAAGCATTCCATTGCTATCTAGACCTGGCGGAATATCATGTATTGGTGAAAATCCAACATTTATCTTTACCATGATTGGTGCTTTTGAACCAATACGTTCTGTGTCCCATGTAGATTCATTATAGTTAACATCTAAATTTGTAATAAATCCTGCTAAACCTCTACTCATACCACTTTCGTAAGACTTTGTTATTGGATTGTTGTCTTGACTTCCAGATGCTGGACTCATTATTTTTTTAAACTGATTGTGTGTATTGCTTATTGAGTCTGATCTTTCTTTATCTTGATTAGGAACTTTTATTAAATTATTAGCTTCTATTGCGTAGCCACTTGCTTGTTGCTTTTTGTAAAGTTGTTTAGGATTAACTTCTATTACTTTTGATGCATCAACAGCAAGTGCAATTTCTTTGCTTGGATCAAACGGACTTTTTATTTTAACTTTAACATACTCATTTGTAATATTTACTTTTTCAATTTTTATAATTTTAACTTCTGTATCAATTCTTACTGAAGATGGGTTTAAATCAAAATCAATTCCAGCTGCATCTAAAAGACCTCCAAGACCTAAAGACATGTTTGTTGTCTTATATAAACCTGGTCTAAGATATCTGTTGCGTATACTAGAAGCATCTATGTTGTTAACTAATTCATTATACTGTTTTGCAAGAAATTTATTTTCAGTTTTTGGCTTTTCTTTTAAGGCATCATCAACGTTTGTATTTTTAATTGTTTCATTGTTTTCTTTTATTTGTTTTTCAAGTTCGCTTAAAGATTCTTTCAAATCATCGTCAGGACTAAAAACTTGAAAGTCTTCTTTTTTTAAGCCTTTCACTAATTCATCATCACTTAAGATATTAGAATAACTTTTTTCTACGCCGTGAATTCTTCCAAGATTTGTTCTGCTATAATTACTTTTTATTACATCACCGACTCTAAGTCTGATTAAAGGTGAAGATGTTGGCACTTGTGTAAACGGATAAGTAAACTCGCCCGACTCATTTTTATTACCTCCTGACCATTGAGGATAAACCATTGCAACAATTTTATTTATTTGCCACCACATTAGATCGTGGTCTGATGGTGATGTTGCGGCAAGGACAAAAGTTAAGTTAATATTTCTGGTAGTTTTAACATATGATTTAACATCATCGATTCTCCCAAATCCACTAGAAGAGTTATATTCAGGAGAAAATGAATCACTAATACTCTCTATAAATGCATGAAAAGATATAATTTCATTAGTTCTTAAGTCATGAAAATAAAAAGGCATATATTCTGCCTCTAAGTTGTTTTCAATTTCTTTTACAAGTTTTGAAGATATTCTCTTAGTATTGCTATCTACTTTGACAAAATTTTGATCCAAGTCGTCTGAAATGTCAAAAGTTGACTTGTTGTTCATTCCTATTGCTTTATACATGTTTGCATTTAAAATAAAAGCTTGAGGTAATGCTCTTAATCTTGTTGTGTCGCCAGGTTTTACGCCAATAGGATTATTAGATCTAGAACCTTCCCAGTTGTAATTATTGCCTTTTATTTTTGACGTTATCGATTGTTCATTATTTCTAGATCTACTTGCAGAAACTCTGTTAGTAGGAGACTCTGGTTGTCGTAATTGAAGATATGTGTCATCATAAAAGTATTTTTTGAGAATAGGTAGACCTACTTGAACTCTTTCAATATAAAAACGCATATAGTAGTAGTTATAATCAGAAAAGAATTCAAAAGGACTTTGTTTAACTTTTGCATCGTAAAGCTTAGATTTCCAATATCTTTCTTGATAAAACTTTCGTAACAACAATTTAATTCTTTTTTTAGAAGAGGAATTGTTTATAGAAGTAATTAATATATCTATAATACTGCTTGCTAAGACTAATATTTGATCTAGCACAACATTTTTTGGCTCAAAAGAAGTTAAGTCTAAAGAGTTCTGTCGATTAAAGTCTCCTTTGATTTCTTGTAAAATAGCGTCCAAATCAACAATAGAGTCTGGCGTAATCCATTGTGTAAAGCCTACAAAAAATGCTGTTACTCTTTCTATTATCGAAGAATTTTCGTGAGGATAATTGAGTATATTAAAAATATATTTTGTGAAAATATCAAATTCATTAAAGTCATATTTTCCTATTCTTAATGTACTTTTTTCTATTACATCATTTCTTGGCCCGCTTGCGTAGTTATTTATAACAGAATTTGCTGCAATTATGCCTTCAATTACAACAAGTCTTGCAGTAACTTCTGCAATATAATTAAAAACTAACGCACCTAAATTATCTCTAAAATCATCAGTTTCATTAGATCCAGCAAAACCTGTAAGTATTTCAAACTCGTCTGCAAAAATTTTTTCCCATTGTGGTTTATCTACTGAATTATAATCTTTGAATGTATTGAATGGTTTAAAAATTGTAACTGGGTCGATATTTTCTTCTTCCTTCTTGCTTCCATCTTCATTTATAAAGCCAAAACTTTCAATTCCTCGCATTTGCGTTAAAATAGAAGATGCATTTCCACTTTCAATATTTGATAAATTATCACTTTCAGAGCCAAAACCATCTTGAATTTCAACTATAGATATGTCCAAATCTTGTGAAGGATTAATAAATCTATTAGCTTCTCTGAAATATCTTGTAGTACTAGCACTTACATTAGGCTCATCCTCATTATTAAATACAGCGCTAGGGTCTTTAGACTCACTAATTTCACCTTCTCTATTTATTCTTCGAATATTACCGTTAGTATCTAGAATATATTTAGTTGCCATTTTTATTCATCCTTGATGATTTTATCATTGTCTTCAAAAAAGTCTGCTGAAGATAAATCTCGTAACCTTGACAAGTCAGGATTAGAGTCTTTATTCTGAAACATTGTTTCGCCTATTTTATTTATTTTGTCTTTAAATAGTTCAGCGAAAATTTGTGCAGTTTCTTCCTCAGACTTATTTAGATGTTTTGCAAAAGACTTTGCAATAATCTTATCAATATTTGTATTTTTAAAAATTTCATTTACATCAATTATCTTCATTTTAGTCGTTTCTCGCTGTTGTTGCATTATTTTTTAGTTTTCCTCCACTACTTCTATCATAATCTGTTACATTGTATGAAGGATCAAAACAAGCATTTTGTGCATTTAAATACCAGGCACCTTTTGTATTGTTAGGGTTAGACAAAAACTTTAAAATATTATTTTCTGCCAAAGCTTTCATTGCTTTGTTGAGAGTTAACGGGTTATTAAAGTCAATTACAGGAGTTATTCCTGGGTTTTCTTGCTGTAGCGTGTCTTTTACTTGCTTCATTGCCTCTTTGCATTTTTCTACATCTTCTTTAGTTGGCTTTTTATCTTTAGGTTTTTTAACCTCTTGAGGTTTTATAGGTGATAAAGGCTTAACTCCACTTACTTCAGTGCTTGTTTTTCTCTGAATAACTTTACTTTTCTTTTCTTCACTTTTCTTTTTTAAAGTTTTACTAAGATTCTGTGATACTTTGTTTGCTTTTTGTTGTTTTTTACTATTACTTACAGCATTTACAGCCTTGTTTTTATTTTCTTTACCTAAACGTCGATCTATTTCGTTTAAAGACTGTTGTATTTTTTTATTTGCAGCTTGGTCATCTAAGTGAGCCTTTTTAATCATTTTTTCTGCATATGTTAATTCGTTATCTTTTTTCTTTAATATTGCTTTTAATTGTCTATCTAAGTCTTGTTTTAGTTTTTTATCTTTACTAAGATGCTTTTCCATTGTTTGTTCGACTGTCGACTCATCTACTTTTGTTTTCTTTGCAACATTGTTTAACTGCTTTTTAACGGTTGCTTCAGAAGTTTTTTGTAAAGTGCTTCCAGATGTTGCTTGATCTGCACTTTTTGTTAACTCTTGTTCACTTGTTTTTTGAGGATGAGGTGTATATAGAGAACTCTCTCCTGTCGCTATACTATCTCTATCATAAATATTGTATCTTCTTGTTCCTACTCTAGAAAATATTGCAAATTTTTCGCTTTTTAATGTTTCGGTTGCAATTCTTGGCGTGTATCTTTCTTTTTGCGAGTCTTCAATTTGAGAGCCGTATGTTTGTGCTACTCCTTGACTAGAAATATTAATATCTGCTTGGTTAAAACTAGAGTGTTGAAATTTTGTTTTTTGGTCTTTTCCTTTTTTCATTATACCATGATGTAAACCATAAGTCAAAATACCTTTTAAGAATCGCTTACCGTCTTCAGACGCAAAAATATTATTTTTTACTCTTGATTTTTGCAATATACTAACAACTTCTTCACCACTTATTCCTGATCTTTTACCTTTGTTAGCTTTATAAAAATCTTGTATTTGTTGTAGGTATGCAATTATTGTTTCATTAGTTAAATTAAGTGCATTTGAATTCATAAAAGTCAAAGCATCTATATTTCTTTCATAATACTTAGGTATAGGACGACTAGCACTTATATTTCCCATATCCGAGTGATTTGCCATTATTTTATTTAAAGAAAGATATCTCATCATTCTTGTAAATTGCAACTGAAATAGTTTGTAATGATTTTGTTTTCTCATCATTTGCTTTTGAAATTTTTCATATGCTGGTTTGGCGTAACTATCTGATCTTAAAATTCCTGAATCTACTCTAATTTCATTTTGATTTCCTTCAAAATCTGGAAATCTGTTAGGATCAATTTTAAAGTAATCCGTTTTATTTGCTTCGTCAATCCCAAAGTCTTCCGATAGTTTTTTCTTTATAGTACTTGCATGTCTTAGATAGTTAAAATCTTTTAAATTAGTTTTTTCTTGCTCAGAAAGATTTCTATCTTTTATAGCTTGAAGCATCATAGAAGTTTCAGAAATAGATGTTTTAATATCTGCTTGAGTTCCTTTTGAAGACTTAAACTTTTCTTTTGAATCTTTAGTTCTTGACATAAGAAATTCTCTGTCTTCTTTACTTTCTAATTGCTTTATTTGATCTTCTAGTAAATAGTATAAGCTAGCTGCATCAGTTGCTTTTATATCTTTACCCTTTTCCAAACTAACATTAATATTTTTAGGTGCTGCTTCTTGACCTTTTTTATCTAATTTCATAGCTCTAAATGCAACTTTTGGTCCTACATTTAAACCTCCAAAAATAGAGTTAAATGCTCCCATAAATGCACTTGCAAAAAATCCAAAAAGAACGCCAAATACTTCTTTAAAACCTTCTAAAACTACGCTACTAAGACTAAATAAAGCACCTCTTCTATCGAACAAACCTTTGGCTGCAGACGTTAATTCTTTACCCATACTTTTAAGTTCTTTAGGGTCTATTTTCAAAAAATTTGCTATTGAGTTTATTTGCTTGTCACCGCCACCTTCATTTAGTGCATCAGCAAAATCTATACCTTTATTCAGAAGTTTAAATAATGCAAGAAAGCCAGTTGCAGCTCCTTTTATTATAGCTCCCATTACACCACCGCCAAGATCTTTGACTTTTGAAATATTTTCTTTGTTTTCACTAAATGTTGCAACTACATTATTCTTAAACCTATCAGCTGCAGTTGTAAATGCTTTATTTACTTTACCATCTGTAGTTGTAATCTGAGATGAAGTCAAAGAAGACACAATGTTATCATGAATTTGTCTTATTGCATTAAATATTTCTGGATTATCTTTTGCAGACTTTTGAGCTGACTTTAAATATTTTAATATTTCAACTGGATCTTTCATAGTTGAAAGCTTTTGAAAGTCTAGTGCTTGTGCAGATTGTAAAAGATCTTTCTTTTCGTTTATTTTATTTTTAAGTTCTTGTGTTACTGAAGCTTCAAAGTAGTCTTTTGTTCCTTTAGAATATTTTTTACTTTCAGTAACAGATCTTATGTTAGAAACTAAACGACTATTAATCATATCAGTTGAAGTTACACCAAACATGTCACCTACAAAACTTGATATTGCTTTTAGTGTGCTTGTTAATCCACCTCTAAATGCATCACTTTCAAATATCTCAGTCATTATATTAATAATCATTTGAATAGGTTTAATTAGACCTTCAAAAGTTTTTTTATCTAAACTTTTTGCATAGTTGTATATACCTTCATAACCGCTGCTTAAAGAAAGCAAAGAATTTTTTAAATCACCTGTTAAAGTCATATTATTCATTAAGCCATCAAGAAAAGCTTTAAATGGACTTGTAAAACTCATTACTTTTTGTGTTTCTTTTAAGGCAGAGTTTAAATCTTTTAGAGCTTTCATTTGTTTTGCTTCTGGCTTAGCAGCTTCCATCTTCTTTTTAGCTTCTTCAAAAGTATCACCCATATCTCGATACCTCATTAAAGCTGATAAACTCTCGGCTGAAATACCTGTATGTTGAACCATTAGTTCTTTTTCAAAACGATTAAGATCTTGAAAAGATCTACCTGTCATCATCATTGAATTTCTAAACATATCAATTATTTCTTCTGGATTTTTGGCTTGAATAATATCCATTGCATCAAGATTCATACCAAAAGTTTGAGAAAGCATTGCTACAGAATTTGCTGCATCTTCAAAAGTACTAAATTTCTTAAATACAGCTGCTGCATCTTCAAGCTTAACTTTCATATGAGTAAGTTTTGCAGTAGTTCTTGCAATTTCTTCATCTGATAAATGACCAAACTGTGTAATATCTTTTCTTAGAATCATAAAGTTTTTTGATAGTCTTTTTCTATCAACACCATATTCTTCAGAGACTGTTGTAAGCGTAACACCTAACTCTTTCATTCTAGTGTTAACATGTTTTAAGTTGTTTGCTGCATCCATTGACAAGTAATAAACATCCTCAGATGAGAAACCAAAACCCTTAACCATTTTTGTAAATTCTTTTAGGTTTTTTCTATTTCCCATGATACTCTTACCAAATATCTCAGAAAAGTGACCCATTGACTCTATATTTTCTCCCATAAAACCAATCATACTAGCTATACCTTCTGCACCGTAACCAAATAATTTAACCATTTCTGAAGAAGGACTTTGAAATTCCATAAGCATTGACTTACCATCTGCAGTCATCTTTCTTATTCCTTCACCAATACTAGAACTTAAGTCAAATTTTTCTTTTAAAGCTTCTGCAGCATTCCCTATTACTTCAACTAAGTCTGTTCTAATTGTATTTCCTATATTAGCTGCTTCTTGCATAATAGTAAAAGGCATTGTAAGAGAAAAAGATACAAAGTTTTTAGCTGCGCCTAAAAGACTAGACATACCATTTGTAACCATTCCTATTAGACCTGATGAACCTTTTATTAAACTAGATATTGTTCCTAAAAATCCGCTTTTAAGATTAGATACTTTTGCATTAACATCTTCAGCAGTTTCTCCAACTTCTTGTAATCCATTCTGAATCTGTCTAGTTGTTTTACTAAGATTACTCGCATGATTTGAAGTTTGACCTAGAGAATTAGCATAATCTTCTGAGCCTTGACGCATTTCTTCAGTAAAGTTTGAACTTGTATTTCCAAAATTTTGAGTGCTATCTGCTAAGTTAGAAAATGCTTGTGACTGAGACGTTATACCATTTTCAGCTGCTTGAGAAATTTGAGTTAAATTATTGTTCATTCTTTCAAAATTTCTCTGGTCCCAATTTTCTACTATTTGATTAGCTGCATTTTGAATGTTTTGACTTATCTCTTGTGACATAGATGAAAACATTGCCATAGAATCATTAACTTGAGACAAAACTACAGACATCTGGTTTAAAAAATCAGACTGACTATTTATTGCTGTAGATATATTTTCTGTAGTTTGTCCAATACTGTTAAATACATCATTTAGTTGCCTTGTTAAATCGATTTGATTTCTAAGACTAACAATATTCTCTTCTACATCTTTTTGCTGCTTTTCTGTAGTAGGATTTTCTGGTGCGCTATTAGGATCGTTTACTGATGACATTTTGTACCTTAATTGTATGCTATTTCTACATCATTGATTTTAACATCTTTTTTGTTATAGAGATCAGATAATTCTGTAAACATATTAATTATTTCCAAAATATCTTCACCAGACGCTTCGTTCATATTAGTATCTTCTTCAGTAACTTTATGTCTAGCAAAAACTTCATTTGTAGATTTAACTTCTACATTGTTGTTGTCTTCTTTTGTATCATAAAAATCAAGAATAGAAAGTGTAATTTTTTCTGTTAAAAGATTATTGTATTCTTCACTATCTGTCTTAATGAATTTTATTTCTTTTTCTATTAAGCAAGTAAAACTACTAACTATGCTACTAATTTTAGATTCTAAATTACTTAAAAAATTGGTAATGTAATTATTTTCTAAAGGATTTACAAAAATCATTTCTCGATTATTTTCTTGAATAAAAAAGTCTTTTAATTTTTTCAAATAAGATAAGTTATTTTGAAAAATATTTCCAAATGTTTTTGAAAAAATATTTTTATATTTTGTTTGAAATATACTACTTTTAAAATCAATTACATTTTTAATTAAACTTGTAAAGTACCCACCTTCTTTAAAAGCAATAACTGTATCTTCTTTGTCTAATTTAAAAACTTGATTATTAGCAATTATTTTTATGTTATTACTTTTTAAGAAAAGATCTTTAGCTTCTACAACATTTGAATTGCTTTCCTGTCTTTTTTGTTGATTGTTCAAGGATACATTTACATTTTGTGTTGTTGTATTTTGATTTTGATTTTTATTGTTTCCGTATACTCTTCTCCATTCTTGAATCCAATTACTAATCGCAACCTGATTAATAGGCGAAAAGTATCTTGTTTGTATTTTACTAATACTTTCTTTAATACTTTTTTCTGGATCACTATATTCTGCAATTTTGTCTAATAAAATTTTATTTTTATTAAGACCAAATTTTTCCTCGTTTTGTTTATTTAATGCATTTAAAGAATTAGATATGTCTATTGAAGTAATTTGATTCACCATGTTAGGATCTTTATATTTGTTTTCAAGAGAAAAAAGCAGATGCTCAAAATAGTCTTGTCCTTTGTGCTTTTTTAAAAACTCGCTTGGAATTAAACTATCATATTGGATAGCTGAAGCTAATAGATCATATAATAATGCAAGCCTTTGATGAAACATTGGCTTCATTGAAGTAAAATTATCTTGATTTGCGATATATTCAATTTGTGGATTTACATTCTCTAAAAATCTATAAGCCATGCTTTCTTTTACAAGTGATTGCTTTACTCTTTTAAGCATAGTAAGAGTGCCACCTAAAGTTTGTCCACCAATATAAAGGTCCTCTTCTTCTTTTCCGCTATCCTCATCTTTTCTTTTAAATACAATACCACCGTATTTTTTTATAGCAAGATCGCCTAAAGCTTTTAGATGCGTAACTGTTGCTTCTTTTTTATCAACACTTCTACTAGTAATTGCTGCACCTGCTTTTACAGGATTAAAACCTAATGATAAAAATAAAGTCTTTACTCCAGGTAATGCTCTATTATAAGTTTCAAGAAAAGGTTCTGCAATAAAAGCAACAATACCTTCTGCAAAAGAAACAAATATATCTTTTAAATCTGAAAGTAAGCTACCTGCAATTTTAAAAACTTTAGGAATATTTTTTATCATTTTACCAGATTCTAGCTGCAAGTCATTATTTATATTTTCAGCATCTTTTTTACTTATTCCTAACCATCTAAGAATCGAGATTTTTTTAGGATCTTCTCCAGGGAACATAGCACTTAATTCTTTTTCAGTTGAAAGTCCTAAGTCCAAAACTGCTTGATCTACACCTCCATTAAATACTTTTATAAGTGCAACTGTTCCTGATACAAATCCTCTAATTAAAGATCCCATAATTCTTCCTGCTAAATCATGAAACTCTTTAAACATATCACCACCAGATTTAAACATGTCTAATAAATCATCGTATAGTTTATTAACTCTACCTTTTATTGTTGTAGTTTTTTCTAAGTTTGTCTTTATTGTTTCAGCGTCATCTCCTGTAAAAGATTGAACAAATAAGTCATTTAGACTTTTATGTAAAGTCATTAATTGCTTTTGAGCTTCTGGACTATTTCTTGTTGCCCGAGCAGCTGCTTCTAAAGAGCTAACTATATTTTCTAAAGTTAATCCTTTTACTAAAGTATATCCAGTCTTTTGTTTTTTAAATATATTTGGCAAAGCCTCAGCTAAATTTACATCAATACCTTCAGGCGTTTTCAAGAACTCTTCTATGATCGTAAAAGCACTTCTTTGTACTGTTTGGTCATTATCATCAAGCATTTTTTCAGTTACAGTTTTGACTTTTATTCCAAATTCTTTGTATGCTTTAGCAGCTTTACTTGTTTCTAAATCATAAGCAAGATCACTCATGAATTCTGATGATGTTTTTAACATCTTTCTTAGAAGTTTTGTAAATTGACCGCCTGTAATAAGTTCTTGAACTTTTGATAAAATTTCAATAAGAGGCCTTGTTATTCCTTCAACGTGACTTAGATCTAGTTTGCTACCTAGAGATCTAATTGCTTCATACATTTTATTTAAGTCAATAACAGCAGATTGTAATTCTTGTTGTCCTTGAACATTTTCAAAAAGACCTTGAAAAAATGCTGTAAACGGGCTTTTAAATTGTAAAGTTTTTTGAACTTGTTTAATTGTAGAAGTCAAGCCTTTAAGCATTTTAGTCTGTTCAACTGTTGGATCATTCTTTTGCATTTTTTCTTTAGCTTGCGCATAAGTCATACCTTGATCCATATAAGACATTAGAGAACTCAACGTTTGTTCTGAAATGCCTGTTGTAGAAACCATTAAGGCTTTTTCATGTCTGTTTAAATCTTTAAACGAACGTCCAGTTTGAAACATTGCATCTTTAAATTGTTGCATCATCTCTGCTGGATCTCTTGCAGTTAACAAGTCAAATGCATCGATATTCATTTCAAAAGACTGAAATAGCATTGCTGACGTTTTTGCTGCTTCTTCAAAAGTACTAAATTTCTTAAAGACATTTACAGCATCATCAGTTTTAACTTTCATCTTTCTTAACCTAGTTGTTAAGTTTACTATTTCATTTGAAGTCATATCTCCAAAGTCTACAATATTAGTACGTAACTTATGAAACTCTTTTGTTATAGCTTTGAAGTCTAAATCATTATCATCAGCTGCTTTTTTAATTGTTGTACTTAATTCTGTTAAATAATCAACCGGGTTTTTTCCTGAGTTGAAAGCGTCCATGGCATAATATGCCATTTCTTGTGCGCCAATACCCATAGCTCTTTGCATTTGCAGAACAAAATCAGCAGTTTTAGTATTGTTCATAATTGACGGACCAAATACCTCGCCGTAATGACCCATGCTTTCAACAGCTTTAAAAGTTTCTCTTAAAAAAGTAGCAGCACCAGATGCACCTTGTCCATAAAGCATTGCAAGTTGTGACTTTGGATTTTCAAACTCTTTCATGAGTCCTTTTGCCATGTTTGTCATTTTTGCAGCACTTCTACCAATATCAGAAGTTAAGTCAAAAGCTTCTTTGGCTTCTTCACCAGCAGCCTGTATAACTTCAATAAGATCTGATCTTAAAGCATTTGCTATAGGAGTAACTAATGCACTTACAGTAAAAGGTAGTGTCAAAGAAAAAGCATAAAATTTTGTTGCTGCACCAATAAGACTAGACATCATATTTGTCCCAAAGCTTAATAAACCAATAATAGCTTTTGGGATCTTGATTAAAAGACCAGTACCACCTGTGAGTATTACATCTTTTACATCATTAGCAAGATCTACAGTAGAACCAAAGTTTTTAAGGCCTTCATGATATTCATTTAATGCTCCTGGAACTGCTGATAAGTCTTCATTTGATTGGCCTATCGCTTGATTCATGCTGTTTATGCCGTTTATATCTCTACCTGTAGATCTTATTCTACTTGTAGCATTGCTTATTGCCCTATTGTTTTCTTCAATACTTGCATTTGCTCTATTACTAGCTTGTTGTGATCTTTGAACGCTGCTAGTAATTTGTCTAGACATATCTTGACTATTTAATGTATTACTACCCGGTAAGTTCTGGTTTAGGGTGCTATTTATCTGAGAAGTCATTAATCTTGAATTAACTAGTGTAGACTCCATTTGTGTGTTAACGTTTTCAATAGCAACTGCAACATTAACTAACATATTTGATTGGTTAAGCGCTAGTCTTACACCGTCAGTATGCGTATTTAGCAACTGATCCATAGACCTCATTAAATCTCTAGCAAAGTCTAGCTGTAATTGTAGCGATTCTTCCATTTAGAGTCTCCAAGTAATACCTGATAGATTTTCAAACTTTTTAGTTATTTCTTTTTTTTCTTTTAGAATGCTAATAATTTTGTCAAATGACTCATCTCTGTCTAATGACTCTTTGAGACTTTTAGAAATCTCTAGAAGTTCTTGTAAGCATTTAACTTCTGCAAAATTACCTTCTAGATCAACTTCTATATTTTCACTCATAATATACTTGGCAGCAATTACATGTAATAGTTTTTCTTTTTGTGTCATTTTTTCGTAAACCTTTTAAAATCTTTTAATTATTTATTCTAAATATCATTTAAAAAGCTTTACGAAAAGCCCTACTACCATTTGTGTTTCTTTTTGCTGTTGAATGAGCACTTTTGTTTTGTTCTCTAGCTTGTTCAAATTCGTGTTTGATTCTATTTATAAACCAAAATCTTTGCCAAACTGGACAGTTGTATGCATCCTGATATGTAAATCCTAGATGATACATTAGAATAAATATTTGCTCTAAATAAATATCTTTATTATTCGGTGTCAGGCCAAAAAAACGAGGCACCCATAGGAAGACCTACCTCACTTTGCTCATGACAATGTGGACAATCCATCCATGACTTCATAATAATACCTGGTTCATGCTTATCTAGAAATCTTCGTAAAGATAAAGAGTCTCTTGCAGGCAAGTTTTTAACAAAGAAAGAAAGTTTATTTCTATCTGTAATTCCATCTACAGAGACGATTGAGCGAATAAGACGATCTGTAATTGCAGTCTCTGTCTTCATTCCACTCTTTTTCTTTCTTTCGTTTGTGATCATCATTTCTCTTTCATCACTACCTGTCAAGAACTTAACTCTTACAGACTTTTTAGTTACAGGTAATTGAACCTCAAAAAGATTATCACCTTGAACAACAGGCTCAACTTCTAATCTTTTAATTTGCAATTGTGATAAATCAAATGTTTGCTTGCTCTTTGTACCACATTCAGGACAATCAACTTCAACGTCATAATCAGCGCCATATCCTGTAATACGAAGAGAAACAAGAAGTGCGTTTCTGTCACCACTAATTAAGCTATCAGGCTTAATTGATTTATTAACAATACAAGATTGTAATAACTTCGTTAAGACTGTACCACTTTTAATATAAGCACGAGATGTTAAAATATCTTCTTCTCTTGCTGTCATTGGACGAATGTCAATTGTTTCTTGCCCATGAAGTGGTCCGTCTTGAGGATAGATAACCCCTCTTGATGGAAGAGGTACACTTTCTTGTGGGATTTCAAAGCCAAAATCGTCTTTCATTACGTTTGAAACTTGAATTGGCCCGTCCTTTTTAATGTTTTCTGGGTTAATAGGTGTATCTAATGAATTACTCATTAATTAGTTTCTCCTTAAATTTTTGGTATATATACTGTTGTATCCTGGCCAGGATCTGCTAGTAAGCTAAGATCGCTTAAAACTTCATCTAACTCTAATTCTATTATATCTGACGTAGTTAACTGTAAAACTATATTTCCTCTAATAATATAATTTTGCATATCTAAAATAGTACTGTCATCTTGCAATTTGTTTACTCTTACTTTATAATTTGTAATTAAACCTTCTTGCACAAATGTTGACATTAAACTATTTATTTGTATTTCTAGTTTTTGATATAAATTATTTAAATTAGAATTTTGTGTAAATAAAATTCCACCACTAACTAAAGATTCATCTCTGAATATATTATATTTAATTCTCTTTTTAACTTCTTGTATAATTCTTACATACTTTTGTTCTTGAAAAACTGATTTTCTTACGTCATAAGAAGTTAGTTGATTTTTTAACTTTGCAGCTGTAATATTATTTTTATGAATTACATTAACACTTGCTTTTCTAAATTCTTTTAATTCATTATCAAAAGTATCTGTATTTTCATTAAGTCTAGCCTCTAATATAAGATTAAAGTTTAAAGAGTCACCTCTAAAATTTATTGCTTCAGCATCAACTATATCAATAGCTGGGCTAATTGATTGTGACATTTTAGCTAAAACAAGATTCTCAGAACATATTTGTTTGTCGCCTGTTTTAAGATCTCCATATACTGCAAATAAATATCTACTGCTTATATCTTGAGACAACCAGTTTGGTCTGATAATATCATAATTTTTTTCTAATACTGTTTTATAAGAATAAAAAGTAGGTACATTTCCTACTTCAGGACTGTCAGTATCAGTAAGTTTAAATCTTTCATCTGTAGCTGTTCTATTATTTTCACTGTTAGTATGATTATCTAATTTATTTGTTATTCTAAATTGAGATCCCATTACACCTAACGAAGAAATCAAAGTTTTTGGTGCAGCAAGTGGATTAATAATATCTTCAAACGTAATTAGATTATCTGAAGCTGCACCACTAATATCAGCAATATAAAAATGCCTTCTGTCTTCTTCACATTTTTGTACGCATTTTCTAACAAGTGATATTTCTCTAATTCCTGGGACAACTAATATATCACCAGCACAGTTTGACTCATCCATTGCAATATCGATTGCCTTATCATAAGAAGCATATGTACAACTAGTTTCGTTTAAATCATTTAGTTCTCTTATTATTGCATCATTTCTTAAAAATCTTTTATCATTGTCTCTTATATCTACACCATCAAATCCACCATAGGTAAAAAAGTCAAATGATAATCTATCTCTGTATTTATCTGTAAACGTTCTATCTTCTTCCCATAAAGAATCACTATCAAGATTTAAATAATCATAACTGTCGTCACTGCTAATTCTTCCTGAATGCTTATAATGAGTAATTGTAGAATTAACAAAACTAGCACTTTGAATTTTCTTTTTAAGTATTTTTTCTAAATGAAAAAATGAATTTAGATAATTGTCTTCTTCAACCCAAATATTCTTATAAGAATGGCTGCCTTCTATACCATTTAAAAAATATTTTGTATAATAAAAGTGAGGAGAAACTTCACTTACAGCAACTGCATCGATTTTTCTATGAAGACTATGATTAGTATGTATTTCTGATCTATTAAATATTACACCCCAATGATTTGCAATATTATCAATTAGTTTATTATTATTATTATATTCAGAATAATAATCTGTAGCATATAACGGTGGAAGCTGATACACTCCTTGTGTGTCAAACATAGTATTAAGATCAGGATCACTATCTATCCATCTTTTAAAAGCATTTTTTTCAAATTTAATATGTGGATATGATCTAAATCCTGATGGTAGTAATTGATGTTGATTTTTAAACGTCATATTTTCAACTGACTCATGAACTTCAACTCTAAGATACTGACTTTTATTAACAAACTTTCCTTTTTTAATAACTTTTTCTGCATCAAAGTCATAATATTCGTTAATATCACCTATTAATCTAGAAATATAATTTCTGCTATTTGGGTTTAAATTAACTTCTTCAAAAGTTTCTACAAGATTAAATTCATTAATTCTAGGATCATAAGTAAAAAAGTATATATCAAAAGTAGCAAAGTCATCGCTACCTTTTTTAAAATTAGTTTCAATACCAGGAGTGCCTCTTTTTGTAAGATTTACTTTAATTCTTAACTTATTTCCTACCTCACCATCATCTAAAGACCAAAAACGAAATAGATTTTGAACTTTTTCATGTATGTTTATTCTATTATCGCTAATGCCTTCTCTATTTACAGGTTGTGATGTAATCCAAGGTGTTTTAGCTGTTGTGTATTCACTTTCAAAAGAGTTATAATCAGGAACTTTTTTATCGTCTCCTACTAATTCTTGTGTGACATAGTCATAAGGCGCTGCTGTTAATATTTTATAGTCAGAATTTCCACTACCATTTATTCCTCCAAAAGGAAAAGTTGCATATGATAAATGTCCTCTTTCTAAAAATCTATTTGGAAAAAAGTTTTTGTCAGCATTTGAATATGTAGTTTGCTTTTCTATATAGTTGGAGTTATCTTGTGTTGTATCTTGAATATATGTACTAGGTTTATTATTTGTACCACCTAAATCACTTGAGTCTGTTTCTATTTCATGATAAGGACTAAAACCATTTAAAATAACATTATTATCTGTTTTATCATTTAGTTTCTTTGTCTGATTACTATATTCTGCTGCACTTGTACTGCTACCAGAAGCAATACTTAAACTTGGCAATACTCCACTTGGAAATATTATTACATCTGAAAGTATGTTTATGTTAGGTAGATTAGCTTCAGTATCTTTTGTTCCAGCAAATATTTCATCCAAGTAATCTACAGTTGCTGTATCTATGTCATCATCGTCAGTGTTGTCCTTGCTAATTTCATTTATTGTTTTAAAAATAAAAGAAGTGTTTCCAGCAACTCCGTTTGCAGTTGCATTTATATTATTTCCTCTAAGATGATCTAAAGTACCTGATGCAATGTTGTTGGCAGCATTAAAACCACTGCCTATCATTTTATTTGTGTTTCCATCTTTTGTGCCAGTACCTATACCTAAAACTCTAGTAAAAGACGCCTGTTGTCCTCCGTTTTCAATCCAAACAGACACAGAGTCGTATGCATCACTTTCAACATTGCATGAGTAGCTATCATACAAGTGTTGGTATCTGTTTTGTCTACTACTACCCATAATATTGTCTTGTGTATTATAAACAGTTCTTTGATTGCCTTGAGCGTCGCTAGGTAAAGCAATGTCAGGAAGAATCATTTGTGGAACAAAAGCTTTGCCTTTATATGACGTGCCTATAACGTTTGCTGTAGTTGCTATTAAGTCTTGTGCAACAAATGCTTGATTATCACCAACTTCTTTAATGATTCTTGCGTTTAGAGTTCTGTCTGTCATGTTCTTCCTAACTTTATACTTTTATTTAATTATGAGTTACTAGAATTTTGCTGTTTTGACTCTTTGATAATTATTGTTAAATTATAAATAAGTGTTAAAAATATTTTACAGACAATAAAAAAAGAACACATTAGACAATGTCCAACATGTTCTTCGGAAAATCTTATTAGACTTTTTTGTTACTATTAATTAGTATTGGAGTACGCAGTTATCAAATCGAAGCGTTAAAGAAATTTCTTGAGGATCATCGCCGTCATAAGAAAGATCTCCAAAGTTTGCTTGAGTAAGAAAAGCGCCTTTGATGTCCCATAGTTCAACAACAGTTCCTACAGGATCTAGCATCTTAAGTTGGCAGTCTCTCTTATAGAAATCAGCATATCCAGCACGACCACTTACAGATTCAAAGTGTGTACGAATCCATTCCATAACTTGTTGTGCGCCTGATGGTGCAATTGGATCATGAAGTGTTACAGACATTGTATCAAAAGTTGTCTTACCTGCAAGATAGCGAGTGCTATTAATAAAAGGTACTTGTGTTTCATTTGTAGAATATGAAGGTCTACTTGCAGACTTCATAAGAAAAGCATCGATACCCTCAATAGCAAAGACCCAACGATTCTTTCTCTTTGGTTCAAACTTATTAGGTATCATCTCCGTTACTGATAGTGTCTCAGCCATTTTTAAAAACTCCTAAATTCTTTATATAATCTATATATCTTAATTATTATTAAATATTATTAGCAACAACAAAATCTAGAGAAATAAATTCTATACTCTTTGTAGGTTGCAAGTAAATCTTACCACGAATGGTATTGTTTTCAATGTCGTTTTGAGTAGTTGTTGTAGTATCAATTTGTACTTTATATCTCTCAACACCACCGCGTTGCTGTACACTTGCCATAATAGGTTCAACTAAAGCAGAGAATCTAGAAAGTGTTGATGCTCTATTTGGTTCAAATAGAAGTTGTTCACCAATTTTCTTAACTTTGCGTCGAATATCAATTAACAAGCGTCTTACGTTAATTCGATCTAAAGCAGATGCATCTTGTAAAAGAGTCTTTTGACCAAATGCATAAACCTCGCCACTACGACCAGCTGGAACGTAAATTGGATTAATGTCTTCATCATATAACTCGTCTAAAAGATCTCTATTCATTTGAACTTGAGAATCAATCGCACTTAATCGTCCACGTCTTAATCCTGCTGGTGCAAACCATGGATCAGCAATTGAATCATTACGACTCATAACACCAATCATACCAACAGAAGGTGGTACAATAATTTCAGCGTTATCTGAAGGTCTTCTCATCAAAACATCAGGGAAATATGCTGCAGCAAATGATGTATCTAAAGCTCTATTCTTAAATTCTGAAATTGTATTTCTTACATGAGGACGAACTTCACTATCTTCAATAAATCTACCTTGTGAATCTTTTTGGACAATATCCATAACAAGCATTGCATCAAATCTATCTTCACAAGCTGAAATTGCATAATCACTAATCTTAGATGATCTTTGCCCAGGAATTACCAATAATTGGAATTCTGCAGCAGATTTATCAGAAAGCACATCAACTGCTCTTCTATAAGACATTATTGTAGGTCCTGTAAACTTTTGACTTGATGTTTCATCTAAACCTTCACGTAACGAAGCAGTTCCGGTAAATTCTGATTTTTCTTTGTCAAAAATATTAACACCGTCAAATCCACCTTGGAACATGCAACGGAATTTTAAGAATCTAGAATTTGAAGAAATTGCATCTTTACTAATATTAACAAATCTTTCACCACTTGAGGGAGTATGACTTGCTCTCTTATATAATGCTCCATCCCAAGTTGAAATAGCATCTGATGATAAACTAGAACTTGGAATCAAGATCTTTTCTAAAGAGAAGAAGTTATTTTGATTTGAATCAGCACTATCTGTAGTAATCCAAGCAGGATTTCCTCCAAAACTTGGGAAAAACTTTGTCCAAGATAAAATAGATTTATTAAATACTTGCTCTAATAATTCTTTATGTCCATGTTCTCCAGATTCAGCACTGTCTCTTTCAGAAAACTTAACGCCCCAAGCTAAATCACTATCAGCTTCAAAGACTGAGCCAGTTGATCTATAAACAAGTTGTCGATTAATACTCTTTACAAAGTCTAATGGAGTAACTTGTGCTTGTGATAGCGTCTCTGTAACAGTATTAGAAGCATCTGTAAATACTCTATTTGCTTGAGCAATATCTGTAGGTTCTAAGAAGTTACCATTTGTCTTCGTATGAAGATGAGAATGACCTTGGAATCCAGCAGGCAAAGCATCAGGAGGTAACAAGTCTTGCTTAAGTTCATCTGAAAGTTCGATTCTTACAAACTCGTTCTTCAAAGGATAAATACCTTCTGATCTTAAACGTTGTCTGCTTTCTTCAACTTCAAAATCATAATATTCATGAATTGAACCAATAAGTCTACCAATAAAGTTTCTGCTACTAGGATCTAAATTAGCATTACTCCAAGAAGCTACTACGTCACCTTTAATAGGATTAGAGTCAAATCTTTCTAATGCAAGATCAAAAGAACCATAAGAGTTTGAGCCTGCATAACTTAAATTTGAAACTAAAAGTCTGTACTTTGAATTACCAACAACACCGTCATCTAAAACGTGCAGTCTAAATAATTTTTTAGCTTCACCTAAAGCAGCAGTTAAAGGTCTCGCAGCTGAATCTCCACTTGAACTATAAAATTGAGATACAATCCAAGGTGTCTTTGCAGTTTGGAACTTAGAAGAAAAGTCTTCATAGTCTGGTTTTCCAGCAGCATCTGATCTTCTTCCTGTATTACCTTCACCTGCAACTAAGAAACCAATCATTCTCTCATAGTTTCCAGATAAAGCTACACCAGCATGTAAAAGTCCAGAATTAGAAGGAATAGCTACACCTGGCTTTACATCCCAACTTGCGTATAAATAGTGTCCAAGCTCTTCAATCTTAGAAGGATCTGTGTTTAAAACTTTAGCAAAATATGAATCACTATCTGGATTAAATGAACAATTTAAAACAGCAGCATTTTGTGCATTACTGTAACCATTTAAAATGAGCTTGAATCCTTGATCAGATGCAGAAACGTTACCTACAGTATATCCAGTTAAATGAGTACCTGCAGTATTACCAAAAGATTTACCATGTGCTGCTTCTCTTATTTGAGAATTAGTTGCATCTTTTGAAGCAACCAAAATATTAGATCCATCGTCACTCAAACCATCAGCAACATCTAATGTAGCTCTTACACCTTGTGGTGTCATCAAAACACCTCTAATTACTGGTGCTGCTGCACCTCCTGCGCCACTGAAGTTTATACTTTTTTGACCAAAGTTTCCTGTAACTAAAAATCCGCTCGTATTACTAAACGTAGCGTAATCTCCTATTGAAACTTCACTTTGAACATCACCACGTAAACCACCTTGTGCACCACCTTGTGCTGTTTTTGTTAAGTTTCTTGCGCCATTATTTACGTAGGTAATCGTTAAAGAATCATTTGCATCACTAACTTCAACAGTTACGTCATCATGTACACTTGCAGATGCGTGCTTATTTTGATCATCTGCAATAGCGTTTTTTAAATTATAAAGTGTTTCTTGTAAATCATCACCAATTGCAACATGTCTTGGTGTAGCAGTTTCGCCGTTACCAGTATTTGATTCAGCTTTAAAAAGCAAATGTAAAGTTCTAGTATCGTCTAAATCGTTGTTTTCTTGTACAGATAATTCTATTCTATCATCTACAACAGCATTTCCTGTAAATCTAATTGTAAGATTTTTATTTTCATTACTATCAGTCCCACCAAAGAAATAACTTGCAGCAAAATCAGTTTTATCTGATTCTCGTGTTGTAGAAGCAACAGCATCAGCTTGACTTGCTGCGTTAACAAGCGTAACATTTGCCAAAGTAAATGCATTAATATTTGCAGTATCATCATGCTCAGCGTTACCGTCTTCACCTAGATTTTTTTGAAAAACAGTTAACTTTGTATTTTGAGAGTCAAAAGATGTTGTTGATAATCCTTCGTGGTTAGTTGATACGCCTCCTGCTGGTGCTACATGATCAATTGCAGACTTTAAATTTCTTAAAGATTCTAAAAGTGTAGATCCAATTTGAACATGAACTACTCCTGCTGCACTAACAAGGAATTTTCCTTCAACGAGATTTCTAGCATCATTACCGTTAGCATTTCCTACAATAATATCAGATGCAGCTTTAAAAATATATTGTACAGACTTATCAGAAAGTGTTGCATCACCATCATTATTAATTAAAGAAAAAGTAACTAATTCATTTGCTGCAACATTTCCAGTAGTACCTGATTTTCTTTTTAATTCAAACTTTGCTGCAGTATTTCCTGAAGATCCAAACTGCACAAATTGACTTGCTTGAGATGCTGTTTTGTCTCCTACAGTGATGTTTAAATGTGATATAGTAGGATTTAAATTAAAACTTGCTACACTAGCATTTGTTGCATCTAATAGTGAACTATGTTTTGAAGTAATTGTAACTTTTGCTGAATCATTATTTTCAGTACTTCCTTGTTCTACTACAATAGTTAAATGATCATTTAATGTACCACCATCACTATCAGCTAGTGCCAATACTTTGGTTCTAAAATCATCAAAAACGTCTTTAACAGTACCTCTTAAATCAACTTCATTTACTCCACCACCTGTTGCAGTAAAAGTTACAGTTTTATTACCAGAAGCTCCACTGTCTTCTTCGATTACATTTAAAATAAATGTATCATCAGCAGAAGGTTTTTCAGTTGCATTTATAATCAAAGAAGCAGCAGCGCCTGCTGCTTCCATTCCAGCATCTTTAAGAAAGTTACTATTTGTAACATCTTTCATGAAGCATCCTAGAAAGTGAGTTCTTCCTGTACCAATAGCCTCTGTAGAGTTTGTGATATTTGCATGAGGATTATCACCTAACTTTCCGGTGTCACTTGGTTGTTTTTGTACTTGTTTTTCGCCAACAATAAAACCAGCATCGGTAGTTTTTCCACCAGAAGCAGGAAGTCCATTACCTACACCTAGTATACGAAGGAATGTACCAGCTTGTGAATTTTTCATCCATTCGTTAATTGCTAAAGGTCCGAGAAGATTTGAGTTTGATTCTCTTCCAACTTCTAGCATACTTCCAAATACTTCGTTAAACTGCTGCATGTTAGCAAAAGTTCGCGGGACAAAGGCTGGACCTTTTCTCGCGGCACCAACAACAGCAGCTGGAACACCAATAGGTGCTTGTTGAGGATTTCTTACTTGTGATAAGTCGATTTCGCGCAATTTAACTCGCGCTGAGCCTTGTCCAGCCATATTAAATTTTCTCCTATTTGATTTCTTTTAATTTATTAATAACTATTCTTAAGATGGGAATTCTACTCCGCTATTAGTAATAATGAAGTCCATAGCAATAAATTCAACAGCTCTAGTTGGTACAACAACAATTCGACCATTTAGTCTATTGTTATCAACATCTTCTGAAGTATTGTTTGTTTCATCCATTATTATACGGAAGTCTTCAATTCCTTGTCGTACTCTTATATTTGACAAAACATCAGTTGCACTTGCAACAAATCGATTACGTGTTGCTGCGTCGTTTTGTTCAAAAAGCAATCCTTGAGCAATTCTTTGAATTCTTCTCTTAATATTAATCATAAGTCTTCTAACGTTTACTCTATCTAGTGCTGTACGAGCAATCTGAGTTGTTTTTTGACCAAAAATTACAAATTGATTATTTGGGAAGTTAGCAATTGGATTAATTCGAGCTTCATATAAAGTATCTCTATCAGCAGCATTTAGTCTTACATCTAAAGAAGTTACTCTTTCCAAAGATCCTCGAGAAAAACCAGCTGGTGCAAACCAAGGTGCAGAAGTTGCAGCATCAGACTTAGCTAACGCTCCAAGAGCCGCAACAGATGATGGCACTCGCTTAATTCTTTGATTTGTTAATCTTCCTTCTTCATCATCACCACTATCTCTAATCATAACATCTGGAAAGTATGTTGCAACATATGATGAATCAACTTCTCTTTGATCAAACTTTGACGATGTTAAGTCAACATCAGCTACACCTGAAGCAATACCTCTTGAAGATACAAATATTCTAGTTCCAGATGCATCAACATGAGGAATATCCATTAGGTAAATTGCTTTACCATATGATTTAACTCTTCTTGCAGCAAAGTCTGTAACCAAAGAATCTCTGATTCCCGGTACAATCAAAACATTATGATCAACTATCATCTCGTCTGTCATTACTCTAATTGCATTTCTATATGAAATGACAGAATTGTTATTTAACTCAACACCTTGCATTACAAGAGAATTATCAGCATCATCAGTTGCTGCCAAACCACTTGCATAACCACCATCTCTTGCATGTCCGCCAACGTCTGTTGATGAAGATCTATCAGTAAAGAAAGCGTCATCTCTATCTAAAATATTTACCCCATCAAATCCACCATAGAAAGGTGCAGTAAACTTTGCCATTTGACTATACTTATTAAACTTGACTTTATCTTCTGCTAACAACTTTGCCATTGTTGCACGAGTTCTTTTTGTACCGTCAGAAGAATCTTCATCATTAAAAGGGTCTTGTGATTGAAGCATATCAATTGTATGATTTACAGGATCGTATAAGTCAGAATCTAAATCAGCATTTCTAACATAAACTGCTTCTAAGAATGCATCAAAAACTGTTCCTGAGATGTCACCAACTGCAGATTCTGCAAATGCAACTTTTGATAAACTAAATTTATTGTTGTTAAATTTATCAGCGTCTACACCACTAAACTTAACATCTGAACTAGCTGATAAATACTTGGTTAGACTTAAAATAAGTTTGTTAAAACTGTTGTGCTCTGCGTCATTAGGTTTGTCTATGCTAGAAACTTTACTTGTATGTAATCCCCAATAAAAAGAAGATTTAACATTTTCTAGAGAAGTTCTAGAACTACCTGTTTTTGATTGTCCTAAATAAGTTTGAAAAAAGTTACCACTGCTATTTTTAAAGCTACCTTTTGTAACTTTAAATCTAAAAGGAAGTGGCGGAAGAATAGAACTAGTAATTTTATTTGCTGTTCCGTCAACACTTAAATCTCCACCAGTACTATTTGCCACAACTAAAGGTGTTAATGCTGATGCACTTCCATCTTTACCATCGAGTGTTGTTCTTAAAGCTGGAATGCCTCTAAACCCAAAAGGAAGTGCATCATCAGGAACTTCTCTTCTTTTAACATCTTGAGACATTACAATTCTAATTCTAGATGATTTATTTGAAAAAGATCCTTCTTTTACAAGTCTCTTTTCGTCTTCAGAATCTACATCTAAAGATAAAGAAACTTTTTGATCTCCAATTAATCTTGCAACATAGTTACTAGCATTTGGATCTAAAGAGCATCTAGAATATGATTCTAAAATAACAGGTGACTCATCTGTGTCGTCCAGCTTTCTTAACTGTACTGTAAAGGTACCAAACTTGTTATTTTTTTCTGTTGATGCTCTTAAATCAGCAATTGAAATTTTATAATCTCCACTTGCGTAAGCACCATCATCTAAAGATTCAAAATGAAACAAATCATATTCTTTTCGACCGTAAGGTTGCGAAATAAAAGATGTTGTCTTTGGTGCTTCAAATCTTGCTGAAAAATTTCCGTAATGTGCTAAGTGTGTTGTGTCTTTTCCTCTTACAATAGCAACTTTTCCAGTACCTACAGTTGCCAAAGAAGTTTCTACAGGAAAATCTGCATATAGATAATGACCTTTTGATTCAAAAGAATACGAATCTGTATTTAAAACTTTTGTAATATATTCAGAACTATCAGGATTTAAAGATACTTTATAAGATTTAATTAACGTATCACCTTGATGTATCTTTAAATCAAAAGCTGAATTTTCTGCATCAATATGATCTACACCGTTTGCAGTTGAATTTATTCTTAAGTTATAGTCTTTATGCATAAAGATCATTGCACGAACTAATTGAATAGATTTGTCACCTCCACCTGTAAGATTTGTGTCACTTGGGTCTTCATCTGAATCAGTTGTGATCGAATCGTTATCATTAAAAATACCATAAGTTACATGTTCAGCATTATCTATTGTATGTTGTGCAACGATAAAATTAACGCCACCTTTTACACGATTAATATCGTTTCCAGCACCAATAACTTCTCCTGGAAGTTTAAATCCAGCGTAACCAACATCTCCATTTGCATTTGAAGATCCTGTACCTAGAATTCTACAAAAAGTTGCAGCTTTTCCGCCAGAGCTAAGATATTCAGAGATTGCATGAGCTGCAGACGTATCTTGATCTGGCATGCCAAATTCTTTAATAAATTCATCAATACTTGTAATTGTTTTGGGTACGAAAGCTTGTCCTTTTTTCGCAGGACCAATTACACCAACTGGTGTAGCTGTATTTCGAGTTAAAGGTCGACTAATTACTTCGATCTCTCTTTCGAAAAATCCTGGAGACTTAAATGTCTGTTCAGCCATAATGTTTACTCTCCTAAATTTAATTTCTTTTTAGACTTAATTATTTTCTCAATACTTAATTATTCTTTACTTGTTGAAACATTGAACAAAACTTCAGCAAATCTTGAATCATATATAGTCTCACCTTTTCCATCACCACTTTTTGCCATTACCGGCACCAACTGTCCTTCAGCATTTTTAACCCAAGTCTTTCTTTCTTTTGAAAAATCTGTGCCTCTTTCACCAATTGAGTCTGATGTGTATTTTTCTAGATTTATTCCTGTTGCCAAACCTTTACTAGCATCTGCATTTAGTAACTCATCTCTATTAGACTCGCTGATAATTCCGACTCCTTGTGCTGCTGCATAAGAGTCTTCAGTTGCTAAATCATCAAAAATATGTGCGTCAGGATTTGGATCAGCAACACCAGCGACTTGAGGCTCTACATCTTGATAGTCTGTTAAAACATCAAAAGAAACTTCTGGTGCACTCATAAATGATCTTAAAGCAGTTTTACCTCCAATTATATTTGGAGCAATAATATAACCTGTTGCATTTAACGTCATATTATATTTGACATATCTTTCTGCATCAGTAAATTCAGCATAATTTGTATCTTGACTAATACTTGAATCTAAAAATGCAGAAAACTTATAACCTTTGTCACTTTCTAGTTGGAATTGTTGTCCAGGATTAAGTGTGTAAGAATTAATTATAGTTTCTATAATATTGTTCATTTGTTGTGTAAAAGATGACCAGATTGAAACCTCATACATTGCACCAAAATATTTTACAGGTGGCATCTCTATTGTTTCTATTATATTTCTATCTAGTCTAGGTTTTAGAGAAAGATCTGGATCTTGTGCAAGATCTTGCCCGTCAATATTTTTTAGTTTCTCATAATTTTTTCTTTGACGATGTTCTAAGTCTTTTTCTGATATTCTTTTGGTTACAACATGAGGAAACATTTGATTATTTGCAATACCTTTAGAAGGTACATTTTCTATAGAACTTCTTGTTATAGATATAAGCGGAAGAATAAGTGCACCGTTACGATCAACAATAGGTCTCTTTCTTCGAAGCAAAGCAAATCTTTCACCTGTTGCAAATATGACAGGTATTTTTTTTGTTTCTCCATGAAGATCATAATAAAGTGGAATTTGTTTGTCAAATAAATTAAAAATAGAAAGATCTAAATCTTCTACACCACAAGAAGGAATAACATAGTCTGTATTTCCATCTCCTTCATATCCTGTTGGTGCATATCTTTTACTGCTATTTATATCATATTTTGTCGCCATTAGTCATCTCCATAAAAAGAAGAGCCTACTCCGTTAGTACTACGCTGCGTCCCATCAGGTGCAACTTTTCGAGGTTCACTAATAGGCTTGTCAATAATATTATCATCTTGTAATCGTCTAACGTCGTGATCTGGTATTCCTCTTTGCTGTTCAAATGTTGTTTGAATAGAATCATGATCAGTATGCTCTTCGCTAGTAGGACCTTGAGGAGTTTTAGCAATTTGATGCATACGAGTTTGTTTTCCGTTTACTTTCATAGAAACAACTCGCTCTATTTGACCATAGACTAGTTTATCGTAAACAATAGAAGTAGCTTCAAAAAAGTATACACCATATGAAAAGTAGTCACCTTCTTTAAAAACTATTCCGCGATCGAGTAAGTCTCTGTGATGCAAGTAAAGTGTAATTGTTTTAATATGCTCTGTACCGAAATTTGTCGTACGAATCTCTGAAGGTTGCCACTCTATCATAGCTTCTATTTCAACAGGAGGATTAAAAACTTTTTGAGGCGATTCTTCATAGATTTCATGAACATTTGAAAGATCTTCTCTTATAGTATAATAATATACTTTTTGGCCTGCAACATCTTTGATTAACTCTTTTGTAATATCAGCAAAAAAATCAACTTCACGTTGTCCTACAAATAACCTTGCCATTTATTTCTCCTATCCTATAATAATTGCTCTACCGTTAGGTATAGGTATTCTTTTTAAAATTTGACTCATAGACTCGGACTGTGCAGCATCTGCTTCTAATAACTTTTGATATGTTACTTTATCTAAAGTTTCTCCTAGTCCTGTTACTAACTTTTCTTTATCTTCTCTTCCTTGACTTATTAAATCACTACCATTCATTTGCAAGTCACTTCCTGGAATTGGAACAGAAGAAAACTTAGATCTAATTAACCCTAGTGTTTCTTTGCAAAGTGCTAACGTAAACTGCTTAATCCATTGTCTAGACATAGAATTTATACCACTATATTTAATATTTGCAAAAGGAACGTTAGATATATTAGAGACACCTGTAACTGTAGTATCATCATAAGGTAAATTTGTTCTATAAGGATCTGCTGGAAAAGAAAACTTAACAAATAAATTCATAGGATTAGATTGTGTAGGTCTAGGAAATATTCTCAAATCTTTTCCTTGAAGTCTATAACTAAAGTTACTACGTCTAACTCTATTTGATATATCTAATTGACCTGCTCTTAATAAATCTTCAAAGACAGGCAGTACATAAAATACAGTTTCAGGCGTAAAAGATTCAAAAGCAAATTGATTATTTAAATAATTTATTGCTGAAGTTGTATCAAAAAAGCGATAAGCAGCTTGAGGAGAAAAGTGAAATACTTCATTAATCTTTATTTTCGTAGGTGTTATGTTTGAAGGAACTGAAGATTTGAACTCAGGATTAAATACAGATAACTGATTTGATGCGCCTAGTGGATCATACGATGTCAGCTTAAGTTTAACATCATTATTGCTACTATCTTTTCCTGGAATTATCAAGTTTTCATATATATCGTAATCTTGTACATCATGTTTAAGTTCAATAAAGCCTCTAACATAATCAACAGAGCCTCCTACGTTTGCTTCGTTTGCATAAGGTTCTGCTCTTCTTAACAAATACTCAAGTGTTTCTCTTGGAAACTGCTGCTCTTTACCATGTGGCCCAATTAACTCGTCTGTAACTGGTGAAGCTGCTGTTGTATCGTCTCCAATAGTCTTTGTATTATTTTTGACAAATCTAGGGTCAGTGGTATCTTGAATATTTAAAACGTTTCCATTTTCATCAACATATTGTCCACTTGTATTTTTAACAAATGTATTTAAATGACCAACATCTAATCCCATAAGATTTGACATATAAGACTCTGCTTGGTGAGCATTTAATATTTTAGAAAAGACTAACGTTGCATCTTCAAAGTTTGTCCATATCTGCTTATTTGTTAGCTCAACAGACATTATATCATCGCCAAGCTTTCTTTTTACATATAATAGTACTTTATCTGCATCTGATTGAAAGTGTGTATCACTATCAAACACACCAAATGCTGTTGGATTGGTTGTATTTACAAACGAAGCCATAAAAAAAACTCCTATAATCACTTTTTGTTATTAGTAATTATAGGAGTCTCTTCTAAATAAAATGAATTGTTTAGTTAATAATAGTTTATTAACCTTGTGCTACTTCATGCAATGCTTTTGTACCACCAGCAGCTGTTTCGTTTGCTGATGGTATTTTTTGTGAAACCATTAACGCTCCTCCATCATTACCTACTGACAAATACCATTCTGTACCATTTGCAGATGTTAATACGATATATCCAGGTTTGTCATCATCATTATTGTCAATAACGAATCCTTCACCTGTTTCTTGAACTAAACCTTTTTTGTCTGTTACTACTACTTTTGGCATAATATACTCCTTTTCTTAATTTTTATATAAATGTTATTTTACCAATGAGAGACTAGAAGGAGCATAAACATACTCTTTTCTAGGCAATGTTAAACTTTCAATTATAAAGTTATTTTTTTTATTTAAACCGATAATTCTACCTTGTCTGCCACGTGGCATTTGAACGATAGAACCTACACCCATAACTGGTTGTTGAGGAACTGAAGATGTTTGTTCTTGTGGTTCTTCAACGACAGGAGCTTCTTGTACAGGCTCTGGAGCAGGTGCAGGAGGCTCTTCTACTTTGGGTTCCTCTACAGGAGGTGGGGGTGCAGGCAACTCTTCTTGAACTGGTTCTGGTGCAGGCTCTTCTGCTTTTGGTTCAATAACTTCTTCTACTTTAGGAGCTTCTTCAACTACTTCAGCTTTTTTCTTACGTGTAGTTTTTCTACCTCTTGTCGTTGCCATATAACTTTCCTCACTTTCCGTGATAAACTTGTCCGCATGATTCCGATGCACTGGCGGGGTCAGCTGTTATAATTGCACCGGGCCTATGTCTATATATTACTAAAAAGGTGCATTTTTTACGTGCACCTCAAATTTCATAAACAAATTATAAAAATAAATCTATAAAATGATTACCTAATTACTCAGATCCTAATGCCGGCTCAGAATCTGCAGCTGCATCCTCAGCTTCTTCCTCAGAAAGTGATACCGCCTCTGCCTCTTCCTCGCTTGCCTCTGCCTCACGAGCCTCTTGTGCTTGTCTCTCTTGCTCTTCTCTCGGTACAAGCTTATCAATTGATTCTTGTAATGTATGTGCATCTTGCAAAGAAAAAGCACCTCGACGTTGTGCTACTTGTACTGCGGATAAAATGATATTGACTGCTTGAACTTGTTCAGGTGATAATTGCATCTATTATATTCCTTTCTCGAAAAATTTAATGTTATAATTTGAATGCAGATCTATAATAGACACTAATTATCTTTTGTACACCCTTTTTTAAAAAAATTATCTTCTACGACGACGTTGAGCAGCTCTTTGACGACGACGACTTTCTACCAATTGTTGTCTTCTTTGGAAAGCTGCATATTCTTCTTTAATTAAAGAATTAAGATATTCAGGTGTAATACGAAGAGGATTGCCTGCTGTTCCTTCTGCTAATCGACGACGTGAAGCTTTTCTTCTACGACTCTCTGAAAGTCTTTGTTGTCTTCGATGTGCAACCATTTCTTCTAAAATAATGCGGCGCAATTGTCTTTGTGAAATTTTCATTAAAGTTTCTCCTTATATAAAATACGTTTGTATAATTTATATATCTCTTAAGATGCTTGTTTGTCCCTGTCTCTATTAAATTCTTGTTCTAATGAATCTAACTTTGTATCAATCTTAACTAGCGCCACTTTAATCTCTTGAATACTTCTTAGTAACTCTTGTAATGTAAGGTCAGTTTGTTCTGATTTACTTTCTAAGTGTTTTACTCTTGCTTTTAAGTCTGCCATTTGCTCAGTATTTTTTTTAGAATCTTTGTGGATTGAGTAAAACATGCTTGCCGCAGCAAGCAAAGATCCTAATGATAGTACGAGATTTGTTTCCATTCTACTTCTCCTTTTATACCAATCTAATTATGACTCTCCTTGCCTTGTTTTACTTCTGCATAGAATAAATTGCAAATCCTGATATTGATAATATTGCTATTCCTGCGCCTACCTGAATCCATAATACTTTATTCTCTAAAGATTTATACTTGACATTTGCTGCATTTAAATCTTTTTCTATTTTGCTAATTTTGCCTAGTAACTCATCTTCTCTTTTTTCACATTTTTTACTAATATTATCTTTTTTTGCTTGACATTGCTTTCTTTCTAACTTTACAACAGAATCTAAGTTAAATTTATTTGTTTTAACAATTGCAAGCATATTATCGTATTCATTTACATTTAAACAAAACAGTCCTTGACCAGTAATTTGAAAATTTTCTGGAAGATTATTTGGCAAAGAGTCTAAAGGAAAATAAGCTAAATCAAATTTTAAACCACTAAAATCTTCTGGTATTATTGCAGGTTTAAATGTAAAAACATTCTCAACAGGCTCTTTACTTTCGCTATAAAATGTAAAAGGTTCTGCAAAAGCAGAGTTAATTAAAAGAGAAAATATTAAAAGTATAGAAATTATTTTTTTAAACATGTTTTTATTTACCTCTACATTGTCTTGCTTTTTCTCTAGCAATTCTACAATTTGTAATTTTACTTTGCTTTTCTTTTAACTGAACTGCATTAATTATTCTTAATTCACAAGCTTGTCTTTCTATATCAACTGCTCTATCAATTCTATCATCACATTCATCAATGCATTCTTTTAAGTCATTTCTATATTTGTCAATTAATGAAATATGTTCAGCACACATAGTTTCTTTGCTTGGTAAATCAACTGAACTTTTTCCTAAATGAAAAGATAACGCAAATAAAAATAATATTCCTACAAATGACAATTGAGTTTTATATTTTAATGCTAAGTCTATAATTTTATTAATATCAATATTCTGAATCATTTTAATTCCTTTTTTATTAAATCAATCTTTTCAGATAATAATTTTCTGTAAAAGAAGCTATTTTTAATTTTAACTAGTTTTATTTTATATAATTCTTCTTTTCTAAAGAGAGAGTAAGAATCAATCTCTATTCTAGATTCATTAATATCTAGTCTTAAGTTAGAGTATAAAATAAAAAATAAAAATGTATTAGTTAAAATTATACACTTTAAAATTTTCTGAAACATTTTACTAATTCCTTTTTTTAATAAAATTACTATTTAGGTAATACATACATAAAGATTTTAAAACAATTATTAACAACAGGAGTTAAATATGTTGAAAAACTATTTTTTATTTATTTTAGCGCTTTTATTAACATCTACCCTCGTAGCATGTGAGAAAGACGAAGAAGAAACATCAGAACAATCTGGCGGAACACAAGTTTCAGGTGGAGAAGTAGCTGGTGGAGAACAATCCGGTGGAGAGCCTGCTGGAGGTAGCGAAGAATCTGACATGGGTTTGGAAGGTGGTCAAACACTAGATCCAGAATCTCAACCTACAGGCGGTTCAGAAGGAGGAAGTGAAGTACTTCCAGAAGAGCCAGTTGAAGGTGGTCAAACTGCTGAAGTTGACTGTGCTGATAATGTTGAACCATCAGACGATGATTCAGAATTACCTGAAACGGAAGAAGCTTGTTTGCCAGAAGATGAGGACTTACCAGTTGAAGGTGGAGCTCAAGAATCTTCTGAAGTTGAAGAAGAAGTTTCAGGTGGAGAATTAGTTGAAGAAGAATCAGAAGAAAGTGATCCCTCAGAAGGATAAGAAATATATTTTTCTTTTTGCTTTCTTGAAAGCTT
>CEUT01024573.1_pt1 | contig 62090 bp, 44 predicted proteins | sample 531401 | NCBI WGS metagenome assembly CEUT01 (sample SAMEA2622821, study PRJEB7988) | marine metagenome | biome: marine biome (ENVO:00000447); feature: surface water layer (ENVO:00002042); material: "saline water (ENVO:00002010), including plankton (ENVO:xxxxxxxx)" | depth 5 m | reverse complement strand
GCTTCTTTTTTATCCATGCTTCCTCAGAAACATTATAAGCGATCTATTAACCAGTGTCAACTAATTTTAAATTATTAATCTTGCTCTATCGATTCTGGTTCATCAACAGAAACTAACTCAAGCTCAAACTGCAGATCTTCACCAGCCAATGGATGATTCAAATCCAAAGTAACTGTATCTTCTGCTAATCCCTTGATTTTAGCCAAGAAGGGACCGTTTGGTCCATTGCCTTGAACCATTCCACCAATCTCAAAATTATCAATTCCACTAAACTTTTCTCTTGGCACAACTGTTTCAGCTTCCTCAAAACGCGGACCGTAAGCATCATTAGCTGCAAGATTAATAGTTTTCTTCTGTCCTACTTGCATGCCCACTACAGCATCATTGAATCCTGGAAGCATCCTTCCTGAACCAATTTGAAAGCTAAGTGGCTGTCCTCTTTTGTGTGAGTTATCAAATTCCGTTCCGTCACTCAGTTTTCCGATGAAGTGAACATTAACTGTATTACCGTTTTTTGCTATCATTTTTTCTCCTTCTTGTAAATGAAAATGCTTGTATATAGTAACATCCTTAATTAAGGATGTCAAGTTTTTCGTTAATTATTTTTGAACCTGCGTACGCAACTACTATTGCATCTGCGCGATCGTAAGATTCAGGTTTTGGGTTTCCTTTCTTGGTGTACTCTATTTTAAATGCCGGCTCCGATTTGAGTACATGTTCTAGAACAACCTGTTTGGCTTTTTGTCCTCTTGGTACTTTTATTCCACAATGTTTTCTTGCGGAAGTCGCACCCACATATTCTGGGCGAATTTCGAAAATTTCAAAAAGCAACCATGAGACTATACCATTAAACTTTTGAAGAGCTGCCATTGTTTTTGCGGAAGAGCCGCCAGAATTAAAAAAAGTAAACGGCTGCTCAATATAAATGTGCTCAATAGGATACTCGGAAGCACCATACCCTACAGCAACATCATCATTGTTACACTGATACATTTCATACAAATCTAAAATTTTTTCTTTTATGGCTATCGTCTTATCAAAAACATTTTTATGTTTTCTCAAATCAATTGAGTCATAAAAAACTAACTGCTCTTCTGCAACTATCGCAAACCCAGTAATACTAGTTGATACATCTACGCCTAAAATCATGTTACTATTGTACTATAAGTCCAGTTTAATTTTAAAAGTTAAATCCTGATCTTCTTCTTTGAGAACAGGATCTGCCAATGTTGCAACACCAATTAGATTTTTCTGCTCATCATATATGCCCACCTTATTTATGTATACCTGCCTTTTAAAAGACTCATTGTGTCCCAAATAACTTGATGAAACGGTGTTTTTAATTCTTCTGTTTGGGTTTTCTTCATAGATATTGGAAGATGTAAATGATGTTATTCTTTGATTATATTCTAAAAACGTCGGATTATTTGAATAATTAACTTCGCCGCGGGGTGCATGAGCGTACATAGTCATAACTTCTGTGGTGTTTTCTCCCTCAAAGTCCAAACTGAAAGATGCGCTGATGGCGCTTTTACCCGCGGAAAGATCCCATTCTTCTCCATCGCGAGCACCAAAACCCCAATATTTCCATCGAGGAAAATAGTTGCCTTTGTTGTGTAATTTAATAGTTCTTCCAGAAAGTGGCCATGAGCCGGTTAATATAATAAATCCTTCGTTATATAAAACAACACCAGCAACAGAGCCTATGTTATCGCTACTATATGTACTAGTAGAATTATCCCACGTACTCCCCACAGTTTGTATTAATTCGCCATTTTCTTTACTGTCTTTTAGCTCTCCAATCACAGAACCAGTTAAATACCACCTCAAACATACAGTGCCCGGTTTTATTCTATTTCCGTAAAATATGGATGGTATATAAATAAGATTTAAATTTTGATTGTCCTTATCCCATCCATCGGTGTATGAAGGGGGTGTACCGTGTTTTACAGCGTAATGAGGGCTAATGGTTGTATAGTGATTTAAAACATTCCTAATAGACCAATATGCCATCACATGATCGCAATGATCTCTTCTTCTTTCACCGCAGGATTGCGATGGATTTATGATATATCTTCTTTTTATACTAGCAAACTGAGGGTAACTTCCTGTGAAAACATCTCCATAGCCATCGGCTGCATACTCTTCCATAGACATTGGGCCCGAAGAAGATATAAAAAACATTGCTCGGCTTCCATCTTTCACTAAAAATGGATAAATTAAATCACTTGTTCCAGCAACACGATCAATATTATATTCATAAAGATTGACATACCCCGGCTCTGTCATGTATACATTGTTTAGTCCAGTTCTTATTTCTCCCGGGTGAGACGTGCGATTGTTATAAAAAATGGTGCCACTATAGATGTAAAAATTACTACGAGGATTGGTTGTCATCGTATTTATTAAAACATCATTTTTACCGAACTTACGGTAAGACATCTTAGTAGTCCAATCTTACTCTGATTGTCAAATCAGTATCTACAGTCTTCTTAAGCGGCTCAGAGAGTTTCGCAACAGCTAAAAGCTCATTAGCTGCATTGTAGAGCCCCACGGTAGTGATATACGATACGGGGTTGTCAGAAGCAATATTCTTGACACGAATTTTACTTCCCGTTGTATATGTTGGATTTGAACTATAATTAAACTTATTAGCCGGCGCCCTGCAGAAATAAATCGTTGAGTTAATTTCTGTTGTATTGTTGAATGATATGTTCTGGATTCTATGTCTTAGGGCATCTAGTGAACCTGTAATCGATGCCGAAACCAAAGATTCGTTGACTGTTCGATTTACTCCATTAGCCTGATTGAACTGTGCGACTCCAGCAAATACTGAAGATGTTATGACTGCTATTCCAGATTGATAAAATATCACTCCATGTCCAAGTTCGCCAATATTTGCGGTAGAACTAGTGTGTAGAATAGCGTAGTCGCCGCCGGCGGCGTTGGCTACTCCAGTTCCATCAACTCTTGCAACATAGTCACCCAGAGTCAAAGTACCTTGGTTTGGGTTCGCCCATGCTGCAGTGCTCAATGATAATCTAAAGGATCCTTTTTTAATCTCGTCTTTTGTTAGAAGTCTGGAAAAATTAATAAAGAAAACTTCTTTCATTGATCCAGTCATGTCTAGGGATAAATCACTCTCAAACATTCTAACGTCATTTTTTGAGCCAGTATATCCCAATAGGACTTGTGCAAACTGGTTATACATATTTATCTTTTTCGAAGTTTGAGTAACATTCGCCGATCCCGAAAGCACAGAGCTTTCATCAAATCCTAGCGACAAATCAAAAATATGGTTTGCCGAAGAACTTAGATAAGGGTAATCGTATACGCTTTGGAACATTCCATGCACGTAATTTTTAATATTGTTATCACTGTATGTACCACTTACAATGGAACCGGTGATGGGGATAACCTCATGAAGAAACGTCCTTGTAGACGTAATATCTGTAGCTGGATTAATCGCTTCAAAACTTTTTACTGGCATTTATTTAACTCCGTTATTCTTTTTGTATAATTCTGATTGGTAATTGATCTTGTGTTCCAGTTGATCCAAGAATCGTAACCATTGTATCAATGTATTTATATGTTCCCGCTGCTCCGGAAATGGTTTGTCCTGTTTTCCCATGTTTGGAAAAATCAGAAGTGGAGATATCCAAAGCAGTAAAATTAATAAATGTAACCGCCGAACGCGGGCCTGCAATTACCGATATGCTCGTATCTGATGTATTGTTCCCAGCGCTATATGTCACATTATTCTGCAGTGCTCTTATCTGAGATATTCCGAAATTTTCTCCAAGTTGGTTATTGACATTAGTTATCGTATTCGATATTAGCGTAGTTCGAATATTTGCGGCTCCGAAATTACCTTGATTATTGAATGTCGCCTGCCCACTTGGGCCGAGAACTGCAGTAAAAAATCTTCTATCTAGTGATATCTGAAAGCCGGTATCCACTAAGCCCTGCCCAACAATAAATGTTTGTCTATTTTCTGGTGTCGCTAGGATGTCCGCATTGTCTATTCCTGTTTCAATACAGATAACCGGCCCATTCATGTCTCCTGATTTCAGTAATTGTCGAGAGCCACCGCCTTGCACGCCGCCGAATGCTGTCATTAGTGCGTCATAGGTTACCTGTCCATCATCGACAGCTAAGTAAAAAACATTATCGCGCATTGCTACCGAATTAGTAATTAAATTATTTCTTTTTATATTTGGTAGATATAATAAATTCGCGTTACGATATGAAAGTAGTCCATAATTTATGTTTGCATTCACGCCGGTACTAGATTGAAATACAGGTGTTTGTAAAATTTCTAAGTCATAATACGCCGATCCTGACGAGTGATTTTTATTGTATAGGCTATAGTCGATTTCATCATCACCAAGCGCAAACTTAGTAATCTTAAAATTTCCTGTAGCCATTCTTTTCCTACCTATTTCGGTAAGTACTGTGTCGAGTATGATGTCTCCGGAATTATCTAAAAAAGCCATTTATTTTCCTCTTTAACTAAATAAATAGTAAATTTCATACAAAGAGTTTACTATATTATTGATTTATTTTAAAATTTATGTACCTGCGTATCTTACTATTCGTATAGGAATTTGAATTCTAGCATTTGAAGACAACCCTATAACATAAATAGTGGTATCAATATAATCGAACTTACTTGTGGGCAATTCACTAAAAAGTATTTTGTCGACAAAGCCATAATCCGAGTATCTAAAGTCTCTAATTCCCAATGAGTTTTCTTTTAATTCTTCACTTATAATTGGATTTAATGCAACAATTCCACCTCTTGGGCCGTTAAGTTGAGAGCCGCCCGATTGAATCGCTTGGGCTGCATCAATGGCGTCCCAGGAACTTTCAAAGTGATCGTAATTATTATGAGAAAACATTTTATTTATAATGCCTTTAATTATATACGTGGCATAGTTTTCAAATTCTGACGATAAAGAAATTGGTGGGGCGGGTTCCGATGTTATGAAATTTATGTCGAACCTCTTCATATCATAAGCATAATTTTTATATTGAGAATTTGGTTTTATTCCGCATATTTTATTAATAAACCTATTATCCGCGTAAACATAATAATCCATATCCAACAAAAATCTTTGGAATATCATTTTTTCTTGATTTAATTTTGTTGGGCGTGTTGCATCTTGACTACCATCTGGATTATCAATTCCAGATTCAATTATAATTTTTACATTTTCTAATTTATCTGTAGTCAAAAATCTAAAATTACCAATTGAGTCTAGTTTTTCAGTAGTTTCACTATTTGCAGATAAGTAATATACCGAATCCCTAAGAGTAGGTGAAAGCTTGGTATTAGGATTTTTTATTAAAATTGGTAGATACTCAATGCTTGCATGCAAGCTTGCTCCCCCCATGGCGCTGATCTCTTCATTCGATAAATACAATATCCCTGATTCATATGAGTCCAGTCCATAAAAAATATTGACATTATCTTTTTTAAAAGCCTCTAACATTAGTGAGTTTACGAGTGCTGGGTTGTAAGCATCGGTGGAGTAACGGTCTGGATCAAAAAGATCGTAATCAATCTCATCGTCGCCAAGTGCAAATTTTGATACTTTAAATTTGCCACGCGACAATAATCTTTTACCTTTTTCAGTTAAAGTTGCAGTTACTACAATTGAATCGCTTCTTTTTATGTATGCCATGTTTTAAATAGTTTCTCTAATATTATTTTTTGTTGTCTAGCTCGAGCTATACCCAGTAGAAGTCAGCCACAGTGGGTACGGCAAATCAGAGTCCGGATCAAGATATGATATTTCTATGTGTTCTTCCGTACTAACAGACTTGTTAATCTCGTACGTAACATTGATATCTATTTTTTTACCTGTCTTTTTTGATGTTAAACGAATTTTAAATTTCTTATCCCACAATCTTTCACCATCAGTGGTGCCCAGCTGAATGTTGTCTAATTGTGTTTGGGCGGGCTGTTTAAAGTCTACTCCGGTTATGTCAAATTGCATCTGTTTAATATTTGGCTCCAGTTGCAACATTTTTTTGATTTGAACAGAAGGCTCTTTAAACGGATCGTTTAAGAAATTAGATGTATCATATGTATCAAAAATAGAATAGATATATCCGCCATCATCCACCAAGGTTGACTCTATAATTGGAGATGGCCAGGAGGGCATACCGGCTTCATTTACAGTCCTGAACACGTAGTAATATTTTTTATTGGCTAAAACTCGATCTGTTGCTACATAATCTTTAACATTATATTTGCTATCGGGGATTCTTAAATCAATTCGACTCACCATATTATTTGCAAAATCGGCGAACGATTCTGGAGTTTTCGATATCCTATACATTTCTATGTACCTTGCTGGTGAGCGAGAATACTCAGATACGAAATCAGAATTATACAAGCTTCGCGATTGCATATATTTTTTTTGAAGTACTTTATCTTCTTGATTAATAATTGGAGGATAAAAATAAGGCTTAAACGGTTCGCCGCGTAAAGAAAATGCTAATCTATTTGTAGTATCCATAAAATGAAATGGCTGAGGAGATAATGCATAAGATGGATTATCAAAAACTCCAATAGTTTTTTCTATCATTGGGATTTCTAAAATTTCCAAACACGGTTGAAAATTAAAATATATATCTGCCGCCTGGGGATATCGAATAATCTCTTGCCCTAATGTCGCAAAAAGATTTTCTTCTGATAAGACTGTTTGTTGGTATGTGATACTGTCAGTATCGCCACCGTACTCTCCTAGCGTGCTGCTAAATGTCTGATCAGCCAACTCTTCGCTATAAGGATTATAAAATTGAACGCAATATGTCTCAATGCCTAGGGCGTTTTCTCTGTCTCCGCGGAGAGTCGCGCGCTCGTCTTCACCAAATCTATCATATCTTGCAATTTGTTTTGTTAATCTTAAGTTATCATATTTGTATTTACTGGTAAGAACGCAAGTGTATGCAAAAACTTTATAGCAATATTGTTTTCCAAATTTTACTTGGGTATCTTTTATATTAATTCTGTTAGGGGCGTTTGACGAATTAAAAATCCAAAATTTCTGTATCGGATCTCCCACTGGATCGCCGGCGTCTGTTGTTTCATATTTATCAATTCGATATGCTAAAACGTGCAAAGGAGTATTAGTATGAATCATGAAAAAATTTTTGGCGAGTTGTTCAAGATAGGTTTTTCGATCAGTCAGACTAATCAGCAGAGGATCTTCGACTCGATCAGGATCAGGATGTAGATAATATTGCTTTTGTCTTAACGCCTCAAAATATGGACTATAATATTGCCCTAAGTAATCCATCGTCTTATCCATAGTTAATAGTAATTTTGTCTGATCTACATATCGATACAAAGTACTATCTGCTACTGTTGTTTGATGAGAAATAGAAGCCGGCCCTAAGTTTGTAAAGTTATCATTAATTGCAATTTCTTGATTATTGTACAAGTACCCAAGCAAATCCAAAAATTCAAAACATTTAAACTTACGATTTTCGATAGTCTTTTCTTCCGGAAGGAAACTCACGTCGGACCACGAGGCGCCATCGGAAGATATCGATTTCACATCGGTTAGTCCGTGTTTGTTGGCGGCACATAATTGTGTTGAATATTCTTTAGTTTTTTGCGGAAAATTAGGAAATTGTCCATCGTCAAGATCTTTAAGTGCTTCTAAAAATTTAGTCGAAAATTTACTTTCTTCGATAACATCTCTTATTAAATTTTTACCTGTGTTGTAATTTGCTTTACCTTCGCTTTGTGCATGAACATTATGTTGCTCGAAGCCGTCTGCGGGTTCATTAGTTTTATGTCGATCAAACCCAATATTTATTCCATAAGGTTTGCTGCTCGCTATAATGTTCTTATGTCGTTCATCGGCGGTCTCCTTGTCGCTGTGATCATCGGATGTCACGCCTGTCGCAAGATCACCGTCACTCTCACCATAATACTCATAATAAAATTGATCAATAAATATATTTTCTAGATGACGGCGAGCATGCTCTCTTGCTGCAGCCACATCTTCCAAATCCCATGTTTTAGGCCAGTTTGTATTAAAGTAGTCATTTTTTCTGTTTGCTGCGGCTCTAGCTGGTGCATCGTCGATATCGCCTACCATTTTTCTTCTGCCAAAGTGCCATATCGCTAAATTTATTTCTTGAAAAGTATAGTTTCTCCACAGTGATCCGCCGGATTCGTTGGCAACAGTTATTCCAGTATCTGAAGAATCAAAATATGTTTCACTAAAATTTCCTTGGTAGCGATCGCGAACAAATAGATAGCTTGGCAGTAGCTTTTCTTCTATGTCTTTTTCCCAATCGATTCTGTTTTGAATATCTCTATCGTAATGTTCATAAAAAGCATTAATTGAATACTTCAATGACGGAATTCCATCATAATATTCTGCATCAAAATGATTCATCATTTCATCTGAATACGGCATATAAAAATCGGATTTAATTATATAAAGCACCTTATTTTCGTCGATGAGGGGCGCGTATTCTTTTCCATCCCAAACTCCTCCCATCCAATATTTGTTCCAATAAAGATCTCCTTTGGAATTATCCCAAGATGCAAAAAACCTTATAGGCACTTTGAAGTTAGGAACGTATGCATTCTGACTAATCATATCTACATTATAAAAATTAGCCTCCCATTCTCCTATCAGTGGCGGTACACCGAATGGCATAATAGTGGAATCAACCATTGCTCGAGGCAAATTATTGTCATATTCTCCGAGAAAATCTCCATATATATGCTCTTGCACATAAGCATCAGAGGTAGGCTTTGTTCTTTCATAATACTGATTATAAACTGCAGAATTGGAATCTGGAAGTCTGTAAGCTGGTTCAGCCTCTTCTGCAATATAGAACTCATCTCCCAGCGCCACTTTTAGACGATCAGGGCCGGTGTTCAACAGTTCTTTACTTACTATTGTTATTTTTTTTCTTTCTAATTTAGTCGCCATTTTATATTCTCAATTAATTTATTAATACGAACCATAAGAGCCGCCAGAAGAATCTCCAGAATCACCCATCATTGAAGAATCAGCTGGCATTGAAGAAGCTTCTGTTGCCGTATAGCCGCCGTATATGTCTCCTACTGGGTTCATCATTTTAATATCTAGAGTTGGAGAAAGCTGCTGGTTTATTTTATTTTCCATATTTCCTGTCCATGCATCCAAAGATATTTGTAAAAGCCATGCTTTGTTTGCAAGAAATCCTTTTGACTTGTCTATAGCACCTAAGTAGGACATTCTATCTCTCATTGTCATGACAGACGCGTCGGCGCTGACTCCGGTAGTAGAGCCCTTGTAGCTGCTATTGGTGGCACCAAATCTATTTATGAGATCTACGATGACACCAGTGGATGTATGTAGATGATACATACCGTATGTTTCCTCTGTTGTGATTGATCCTTCTCCCCAATTTGTTACATCCGTTGTTCCAAAAAGCTCGGCGGTAACTTCAGCGCTTTTGGAGTAGTCATATGATTTTATATATGGAGTATAAGGAACAGTTGAGCGCTTTGGATCAGTATTATCTGTAATCGCATCAATATGATTGCCATGGAGCGTTGAGGTAATTGCCGCATCTGATGTCGAAGTCTCTCTTGTCTCGGAGCTTCTGCCTTCGTATCCACCTCTGTGAACATCTCCGCTGTAGCCGAGCACGCGTTGGCGCGCATGAGTTTGGAAAAAGCTAATATTAAAAAAATCTGGCATTACATTATCCGAGTCAGAAACTCCTGTAAACTTTGTTAAGATTCCGAAGAACTGACGCTGTGATCTAAGGCTAGTCCAGTATGCAGAGCCATATGTATTAGTGTTGATTTCCGACTCCCATCTTAGGGTATCTATCCCAGATGCATCAACAACCCCGTATGCCGCGGCTATTGGCGCTAGCGCATCGGAGGCGAGTAGTACATCTTGCGTGGTTCTTAAAATAGACTCAGAATCCATATAACTATCCACGGTGTCTTGGTAGGTTGCGGTTCCGACAAATCCAGAACCAGCCGAGGCGGATCCGTCTGCCCGGGCTTGATCAATACCTTGAATACCTTGCGAAACATTAGTCAGAAACCCTGCTTCGGCTGCGAAGTAGTCATAAACACCAGCGCCGCCATAGCCATAATAAAACGATGACATTCTTTCCCATTCATTAATTGCTCTACCGATTGTCTGACAATCAGGGCATGGATTAATTAATGAGTAGTTTATATCTTCGAACCCGGCTGAGGCTGCCTGCATGTCAGATTTTGTTGTCGCGGAAGTCACCGAATAAAATCTCATTTTTTGACTCCAAGCGAACCACCAAGCAGAACTTAGGTATCCATTATAATTATCAAGAGGTACTTGGTATGGTATTCGATCAGTTAACATTTTAACTATAAAGGCTTCTCCATTTGTTTCTGTCCAATCTTTCGACGCGTTTGGAAAAAATGCATGTAAATCGTTATTTTCAGTTGCTGTCAATGCTAATCTGCCGATAACTTCATAGCCCTCTTTTGGAGTCTCTGAATCGTGAAATTCGCCACTTTCATAAATGGTGGATGTCATGCCTTGACGACCATAGCCGCCGGCGTAGGAGCCGTCGGTAAAGGAGAGATCAGAAAGTCCTTCGCCTACAATTTCGGAAAAATTGTCAAAATTATCACCAGTTATTGTCTCAACAGCATCTTGTAAAGAGTAGCCCTTATATGCGTATCCATCTGTGTCGTCGGGGTAACTGGTGATCATAAATTGGTTATATGGCCCTGGAAGCATCCAGTTCCACCATTCGTGGCTTCCATCGTGAGATCTCATATACTTCCGACACCTCTACAAATATGTTGTTCTAGAGCGCTTGGGCGTATAATCATTGATTTTTCGTTTTTTGCACTTCTGCCAGTGCCTTGCACTAAAATCTTAGTGTATTTTTCTTTATCTATCATATATTTATTGTCTCTTGTAAGAGCGCCAAGCTGCTCACCACAAAAAAATAACGCTATAAATGATAATCCGCTAGCACTATTTTTTAGCGTTGATTTATTTTGTTTATAAAGTATTTCTTCATTAGTTGTAAGTTTGTAATCTTGCTCAAATAAAGTACTGCCTATATCAAACGTCATTCCTAGCTCTTTTGTGGTTTTTTCAATTTGCGTGACTAAGGAAATCTGAGGATCTAGAATATTTGGATTATCGATTTTAAAATTAGAAGTCTGTTTTTGTATTAACGAGTGTGTTTTTTTCTCATTAGATAAAACAATCTCAAAGGTATCCAAAATACCTGCGGACATTGGGATAAGGGTTTGAGGGCATGGATTGTGATCAAACAAGTAGCCTTTTGTTATCAAAACATCCTGCACAGTACTGATTAATATATCGTGTGGAGAGGATGTAATTATCCTATTTTTTAAATTACCTTTTTTACTCAAGAGCCTTGGGTTAAAAACCGACATTTCTAATTTCCTCTATTTTATAAATATATCATTTACAAATTTGTAGTCTTTGTTCTTAGAACTTTACGCCCAAACATTCATATCAACCATGGATGTGATTGCAGTAACATCATCAAAGCCTGTGTATGTTGCTATTGCCGCCATACCCGTACTAAACCCGCCATACACGGCAGCGCCAACTCCAATAGAGGATAGCGAGAGTCTTGTGGTTGACGTCGCGCCCGGGGGTGCTAAGTAGTCTCCTCTGCTTGGGTAATTTTCTGGTGCAGCAAAGCCGCGGATGCCTCTAGTGCCGGCGGCTCCACCGAGAGAAAGAAGGCCGTTGTCCATGTTTAACAATCCGCCTGAAGAGGCTAAAAATGAAGGCTGGATACCATTCGTATGGGCACCTTCAAATTGTTTTATAATATTTTTGCTGTCAACAGTCATGCTCAGCATTTCTTCATTGATCAAATTTTCAGCCGCTATTCTTATGTCTGGAGATGCAAAACCCCCACCCAGCAGCGAACTTCTATCCATAGCATGCATCCCGGTTCCAGCCTCATTGGTGACTAAAGTGTTTACTATTGATTCCCATATAATCGTTCCATCTAATACCCAGTCAGACGGCTGGGCTAAAGGTTCCATCATAGAGCCGCCAACTCCCAATCCCAGTGCCATTTCAATCGCAGCCAATGACTCAACCATACCAGCTCTTCCGAAATTGTATTCTTGAACTAGACTCTGCAATTCTAACATATCGTTTAATTTTTGAGCAGTGGCTCCAAGTATGTTATCTACGACATTCATTTCGTAGATTGAACCGTAATCCTCGAAACCATCACCTGCTGGTCCAGCGTCAGTAGCGTTGACATCGTCTTGCTCCAACTGGAGTTCCGGGATATCTGCGGGATCAACAAACTCAATGTCACCCGGAGAGCGACTTTCTATCAGAACTTCTCCGAATATTCTCTGATCACATTGTACTGAGCCAACAAAATATGCTGCTTTTAGGGGCAGGGCGCCGCCGCGCCAGTGCATTTGCTCAAACCCTTCGGAAGCGTTTGTAACTGAGGTGATTGCATATGTTGCACTTTGTAAATCTGATAAACTGCCAATTGTGTCTATGCCTGTCACTTCGTGAATTTTATCCAACATACCTGATTCCTGGAGTCTGAACATGTCATAGAATCCCTCTAAAAGTTGCTTAATGTTTTCTACTCCTTCTTTGGTACCTGTTCTCGGATTGCACTGCTTAGAAAGCTGTTGAGCTTCAGTCATAATTTGTCTCTCTAAGTTCAAATTTGATTTATCGTTGCCGAGATCATATTTTCTAAAAACTAGCATTCTAAGCGCAGCAATGAGGTAAGGTGTTTCAAACCATGGTGGCTGTGGTGGTGGTGCACCAGCAAATGTTGTTTTTGTCGGCTTGGTACCAACATTATAATGTTCTTCTACTGAATTAGCAAAAAACAAATTAAACTTATTTTCAATATTATTATAAGTGCAAAAATCTGTACAATATTGACTATATGTATTGAATCTATTACGCACTGGCACTATGATATAATCATATATATCTTTTATTGTAAGTAGCGAATCATCATAGCAGCCAACATAAAATTTATATTGAGCAAATGGTTCGCCTTCAGTGTTCTTAGACTCAAGATGTATCGTAATGTCGCTTTCATAGTCATTCTTATCATCATCGTCCATGTGCCCTACATAAAAATTAAAGTAAGCATAATTATCGTCCATTATATCCTGAAACTCAAAGCACATTAGCCTGTAATCACCGCAAACGCCCGTGCCGAGGAGCACTGGATTAAATGGCCATTCAGGAGTCCACTTGGTATAGTCACGAAGAGTTCTTTTTCCTGTAAACGTGTCTCCATTCACCACATCAAAATTGATGAATTTAAGATAAGTTTGGAAAAGAATCGGATCGTCAGAGGAGTCGCCGACATCGCCCGGGTAGTTGCAGTGTGCATATTGATGGCCAACATACCCAAGCTTTCCTGTACAATTTGAAAGAGAGTATATTGATCTGGGGTAATGGAATGTCGTCCCGGTGGTATAGTCATTATATTCGGGCCTGGCGCCCATCCGACACTCAATATATTGATTCCCTGTCACCGTTTCATTGAATGCACCACAGCGAGCTACTGAAGAAATAATAACGGGAAATCTTTTGTAAGGAATTTTCCAACCTAAAAATCTTTCGATAGCAGCAGGACTGAGGACTTGTGACAATGCAGATTGGGTACCTAAAGCTTTTTCCCAATCAAAAAAGAAATGTCCCTTATTTATAACTACTCTATCACCTTTATGATCGTAACTACTCCAGCCGCCGCCGGCAAAACCAAATGAATCATAAGTATCGTGAAGCCCTAAAATAGAATATTCCATGTTGTTGTGGAACCACAGATTTGCTTGTTTTATTGCCAGTTCGCTCATCTCTTGCCAGCCATAACCTTCTAGCTCCATCGCAAACGCAGATTGATAGCTTTCGAGGCGATCTGTATCGCCGCTGGCGTATCCTTCTAAATCTGCAGATTTTTTTCTTAAATCAATATCATAACCTAAACCAGTTGTACTGGATGAATATTCACCGTGCATTCCAGTAAAGGCAGCCAAAAAACTCAAATATATTTGCCACCACTCTGAATCTTCTCTATTCCACTCGGTTCCATCGGCGCCTTTTTTGAAATATACAGCACTATGATATCTTGTCCAGTTTCGAGGTATGTAGTCACCGAATGGCTCATCTTCGGTGCCGGATCGGTACTGCACGTCTTCATTGTATGTCCTTGGTGCGACATATCCCTGGCCTGCCGAGAGCAAGCCGGAAAAAGCTCTGTTATCCTGTACAATTACGTTCCTAAATAGCCTTTTTGTAACTCTCTCCTGATTCATTACAGCTTTCGCAAAATCAGTGGCTATAGTTTTAAAATTACTGTAAAAAGTTCCAGATGGAGTAGCTGGGGATTTGTCTGAATATGTTCCCATATAATTTCTAAATTTAATTAGCAGATCTGCTGAATCCTTGTGTACTTCTAGTATGTATTCTAAGCCCCTAATGTTGTTGTCGAGCTTGGAACCGACGCTGCCTCTACGATCAGAATAATTGCTGATCAAATTACGCATTGCATTAATAATTTGAGCCCTACCAACTGGCTTTTGCTCGTAATATCTTAAGTCCCAAGAAGTGAGCGGCACTTCATCGTATTGAACATTGTCACTAACTCTGTAGAATGCCTCTTCTGGTCTTTCCACTACTTTTGAATTTTGCATTATATGTTCATAAACTATATTTCCAAAATATGCATTTGCAAGTGGGCGCCGCGGCATCAGATCATATTGTGCTGCATAGCCGCCGAAAGAAACACCGGCATATTCAGAATCTTCTGAGTAGTATGGAATTCCCCACCCATAAGATTCTGAACGCGAGTCTTCGGGGTGCGTTTTTGCCTGCAAAGTATCCACGTCAACCCCTACGAAAGCTATCGAGAACAATTTTTCAACAAAACTCAAACGCGACGTGTAGCTATCAATCAGCTCGCCGCTGGTGTCGCCTGTTAGATTAAATAAAGTGAAAGTAGAGATATTTGATATTTTGAATATTTCATCTCCCTCTTTAGTGTACTCTATGCCATTAGAAAGCACTGATTCATAGTCATTATCTTCAGCGACAAGATCTTTTAGCGGTATTTTTCTTCGATAAGTGGCGTTTGAATCGTAGCCGCCGCGCACAAGAAACGATAACGTATATTCCAAATAGTGGTACATGAAGCTGGATCCATCAACATCACCGTCGTATATTTTTAAAGTGTAGCCGTTCTCATCCATCCATGCCTTCATCCCACCGCCATCTCGGCCGCCGCCAGTCCCGGTATAAACATCATCACTGCCGTTCCATCGCCCTGAGATGCCTTTTTTACCCCAAAATATTCTAAATATGGGATTAAAGTCTAAGCCGTCGATCGCATTAAATGATGGGTTATTTAACATAGTGCGAGCAGTTTCTTTATCATAGCCCAAGATTGTTCCGTCGTCATCCGTGGCTTTCGAAAGATCTTCAAACCAATTGTCACCCGAGGGGGCTGTTTTGTTAAGAAATATTTGTTGCATATATTCTATAATATAAGGATATATCTGTGTTGGGAAATCCCATGCCAAACCAGTACCTTCATATCCCGGACCTACAAAGTTGTGTTTTGTCATTTCTTTATCTGAGTACGCAGCGAAAAGATCTCTTATGTTTAGTCTTTTTTCCTCCAATGCAGTGTTTATACTATAAAATGGGGAAACGTATACATACAAATATAAATCATCAAGATAGTGTTTAACTATGTCTTTTGCCTCTAGATATTGTGCATCATGTCTTCCCTCTGGGGGCAAAGTAAACGAAATTGAAATTTTGTGATCTATTCTCAAGTCTCCCCGGTTTGCTTCGGAAGGATCGGGATTATTTAAAATAATTTTTTCAAAAATAGGCGTTGGTAAATTTTTTCCCAATAGCCTTCTTTGATCTATGTGTAGTGGATTAATTTTTGTCATTCTTCGTCGTCCTCGCACGATTCCGGATCAGTGTTGTCAGCAGAAAGGTATGGATCACATAGCTCGGGAACAGTGACGCTGCCGTAAATATCGTAATATATTTCATCAATCGAAGCTTTTGTGTCACATTCATAATCAAGATCAATGTAATAAGAACCTCTATTAAATGTACTTGCACAGTTACAGCCTATTTTAGCATCTATTTCTGAATCTTTTAAGATGTCGAAAAAATATTCTACTGCGTCAGTTGACAATTTTAAATTTTCTTTGTTTGACATCGGATTAGGAAGTACCATCAAGTCATTAACAATTTGTTTGACTTCTTTTTCAAAATACTTTCTTTCAAGTGTTCGAACACCCTCTGTTGAACCGTCGGCGACACCAACATCCTGAATTTCAAAAACCTCAATGTCGAAGTTTTCTGTCAGTAATTCGGTGTTTTGTTCTTCAACATACAAAACAACATCATTTCTAACTAGTTTTATGACATTTCCGTCAGCAAAAGCAGCTGTTTCGCTAACAATATCAGATACCGTATCTCTGTCAATATATGACGTAGGGGGCGATGCCTCTATTGTATAGGTAGAGGTAATGTCAATTTGTGGGATATTAAACTCTGATGCTTCTTGATCAAACTCTGCCTTTGTGAAATCATAATTTGAAGTGTCAATAACGCTAGATTTTGCTATATTCCCTTGACATGCAACAACTTTCCAAGCCGGCGCAGCTTGTATATTTTTACCATCAAAAAGAGCAGAACCTATCGCTGAACCAAAAGCATATTTATTTACATTAGCCAATTTTTTTGGTGGAGATATATCTATGTCGCCGGCATGAATTGCTGCTTCTTTTGCAGTTATTTCCAGTAAAGTTGGGGGCGGTTCTGAAGTTTCAATTTCCTCGAACCTTGTCAGTCCTTCTAAATATTGTGATTCTTTTATTCTATTGTGTATTTTATTTTGATTTTCTGAAATACCTGCATATTCTGAATCATATAGAATTCCATCGTCAAAAAAAGCATAGTACGCAGGCTTTAGGGAGCCCACAGACAATCTTTGTCTGCCGTACGGAGTTAATTGAAAATCAATTACTTGTTCCTTTTTATTTAAAAATTTTGCCATTTTTATAAAATTTAATTACTTTTTGAGTAATATATCCACGTCCATTTTAATTAGTTCAACAAAAGATAAGTAATCATACGGCCAGTTGAATCCGAACTGGTACTCTCCCCGTTGTCCGGTTTGAAAATCAATTTGTTTAGTAGAGCCACCAACAACATCAGGAAGTAAATCATAGTAATTATCCTTTGCACGCTGCTTGACTTTAAAAACCATCCATCGTAAGTTTTGATTTTCTAAAACTTCGTGATTAATAAGCTCACCATCTCCCAAATTATGAGAAATTGATGCAGCTTGAAATTCTAATTTTTTATAATCTCGGGGAGCCATGTTTTGCCAGATATATGACAAATCATCTTTATCAAGCTCATAGTTAAATTCAAATATATACATTGCGAAAGGATCAATATCGGGATTATTTAAGAAATCAAACTGAGGGGGTAATACGTATTGCTCCATTGCTTTTACCATTTTTCTTATCGATGCTCCAGCAATTTCAAGACTGTCTCCCTCAAGTGAGCCTTCATTTTCCTTAAGAGCAGACTTAAACCTGTCCTTCGGAATTGAAATTAACTTTTTTCTATCTCTTCGTTGATCAGAATTTATACTTAACTTATTAAATTCAGCTTCTCCCAGTGCATCTAAAACATAGGGAATAGCAACAATTGCTTCTTTAATCACAGTTTTTTCTTTCAATTCTCCCAATCGAACTGAAGAATTTGTTCCATCGAATCCACATAATTTAGCTAAAGATTTTGCTTTTTTGTATATGCTTTGAGAATTTTTAGGATCGTAGTTGTTGTATATTGTGGGATTTATTCGGACATCATAATGATTTCTTAGCCATTCCTCCGGAATCATTCCAATTTCCATAAACACTCCTGTTTTTGGATCAGTTGGCAAGATACCAAATTGATGCCACATACCACGAGGTACAGATGCGGATGCGTATTGCGGTAACGTCAGCGTTCCAGCTGCGTTTTTAATTGGATGAACCCCCTTATCGGAAAAATTCATCATTGGGCATTCCCATTTTGGAGAAATGATCCATTTTTTACCAACAGTTTTATTAATTGATTCACCTATTTGATTAAATTTACCTGTTGTTTGTTCTAATATTCTTTCAATACCAAATATTTCTAAGCTTGATGTAAGTTGCATTGAGTTAACATTAATTCTATATCCATCATAAATTGATGGCATTGTGTAATCATCATTTGGTGACTGCCTCACGGTTCCATTTGATAACAATGCCTTTTCAACAGGTATCAATGCCGGCATTGCCGGTTCAGGGCGTGCACGGCTAAAGAAACTGGAAGTTCGTATTCCGTTTACTCTTGCCCTGAAATTACGTTCTATTTCTGACTCCCCTAATCTACCAGCAAGAGACTGAGTTAACTGTAAAACTCCATGTGTCGTGTTTTTATTTAAGATAATTTTAGAGCCTGGGGTACCTGCGTTGTGTCCGGCATTACTATTAATTGCAGCAGAAAGCTGTGTTAGCGCAAATGTTGCATCTGGACCATCAGCAGCGTGTTCTATATAATTAAATCTTATTCCGCTGCTACCTGAAGTTCCTGCGGTTGATCCCGACTTCATCACATATGTCAGTGATGAGCCATCAGTTGTTGTTATCTTGTATTCAGAATCCTCAATTAATTCCATTGATGACGACATGCCTGAAAAATCAAACTCGGCTCGCGCGCGATCAAAAGGAGGCTGTTGAACTTTGTATCCTGCATCAAATCTCCAGCAAATAACTTGAGTCTCTGCCAAAATTCTTTCTAAATCATAAGATATTCCAGCTGTTGGACGGAAAATCAAATCTGCCCAAGCCTCCCCATTGGTATATGGCGGAGTGAATGCTGGATTGTAACCCTCAAAGCTATCCAATGCAGCATATCTAAATGCCCCACTTACAGCATTAGAGCCCGTTGGGCGCCCGGCGCATGATGGCCCAAAAGCAGTTGGGCGTGAGTACATGGTAAATGTTTCGTAAAATCCTGGATTTCTTTTCGGATCTTGAGGTACTGGGTAAACACTATCGTGCAATTCGTAAGAGGAGCCGCTAGTTATCACTCTAGCCCCAAACCTACCCCACGCACTAGATGTATTTGCAGTAACATTTACTGAAGCTCTATCGCCATTTGTAGCTTTCTGTCCGCGAGAATCATATTCAAAATCATATGTACGTGCACCGTTATGAGAGCGACGTAGTTTGATTCTACTCATGTAAACTTCACCGTCAGAAAACTGTAGATCATCTGTGATCGTTTTTGATTTTAGTTTAGTTAAGCCAGACTCTTTTAAGAAAAAGGAGGTTGCCTGCCCAAAAAAGTTGGACGCCATCATTGAATAAACATTGTCACCGCCGGGTTCCATAGTTACATATGCATCTAAGTATTGATTTGCTATGTCTGTATAATTGATCAAGCTCATTGAAGGATGGCTTTCCATAGAGTAATATTTATACCCAGGTAAATGATCTTCTGGATTTATGATAGCCTCAAATGGCATTCTTCGATCCCATATCATCCCTCCATTATATCCAGTCGTCTTATTGGAGCCGGAAGGATTTGATCCAGTTATTATGAGAGCATAATTATTTGTCGGAGTAGCACTCCCACCAAATGAACCTGTATATCTTTTTGATGGATCATGAATAAATGGATAATCGACTGCTATTCCTGATTTAATTGAATTGTATAAAATACCGGGGGAAAAAACACCGTCAGCAAGATTTTTTAACTGCGTAGATCCCTTAATTAAAAAGAAGCCAACTCCGTCGCTTGCTGCTGAAATAACGCCCTCTAAACCTGTCCAAGCTGCCAAATTTTCAGCATAAGAAGAACTGAATTGAGATACCAATTTCACGGTTCTTTGTGCTGGATAAAAACCATCGTACGCATTATATTTAATGGCACCGGTGCACGATAGGCGTATTTCTTTTGCATCCATTAGGGTTTTAACTTTAATTCCCAAGAAATCTTGTAAGAAATCAGTATTAGAAAAATCTTTATAGAAAGACGCAGTAGTACTTGAGAATACAGTTCCAGGGATCTCTAACATATTGTCAACCGTAGGATTCATGTAGCCATATTTACTGTATCTGTTTACTTGCTCGCTCATCCTAAATTCTGGAATAACCGCGAACCCTTTTGCTTTTAATCTCAAATTATCATTAAACTCATCATACGTTCCAAACCACGGCTCTGACGAGGCGGACGCAAACACTTGTCCACCCAAGCCTTTGCCAATAACTCCTGCCTGTGTTCCTGCCTCCCAAACTGCTTCGCCACCAAATGGCTGTTTCAAAGATTTTGCTGCAGCGAAGGATGCAGAGCCCCTTGGTGTTATTGAGCCAGTCTCTGGTATTCGCGGCCCTTGTGGCGAAACAACAGATGTCATTGTATCCAGTTCATGAGTTCTGGCGTACATGGCGCCGGCTTTTAAGAAATTTGCTGGGACGGTTATATACTTAAAATAAGTGTTTTGGAGTTCACCAGCTTGGGTATGCTGCCAGTTATACTTCCTAAGATCGCCAGAGCCCGTGTGCACTAGAACTGAGCTTCTTGTTAAGAAATTAACTGGGGCATCTAGAACCCAACTACTCTGACTTATAAGCAAATTTTCACTGCCACCCACATTGCGAATATTAAAGGAGTTTGGTAAAGTGTTTCCTAATGCTATTCTATCTGCTTGAATAGTGCGCCAATATTTATTATCAAAATCAAGCCTTCTTGAAGAAGAGCTAACAAATTCATTTCTCATTGATGGGAAAATATTTTGCGTATATTGCACCCAATTAAGATTATACTTTGGATTTGTAGTATGAACAACATCCAAAACGCTATGTAGGGGTGTGAAAATTGCATCTAGATTTATGTTGGCGTATTCATTAAAGTCTCTTTCAGAAAAGAATATTTTTTGATTTGTATTTCCAATTTTCAATGTTGTGTTTGACTCTTCCCTTGAGCCTCCGCCCGGGAAATAAGAGTAATTTATCATTGATCTTCTTCCTTTTAGGGACAATGGAGGCAGTCTATAGCTTGCTGACGTCATCGTTGAGGTATTATCTACAAATGTAATACTGTTGTTCTGTTTTTGAGCACGTGTGACAGGGTTGTCACCTTGATAAAACATGTTCCATCCCCAGCCATAGTTGGCGCCGCGGGCAGCCAATAACTGATTTAAGTAATCTGGATTAACTGTGGCTGGAGTATTACCTACTAAATCGTCGTTTATTAACGATGAGACATCTAAAGTTCCTATTGTTCCAGCAGTACGATCAACGGGATCGTTTATAATGATGTTTAGTCTGTTTGTGGGTTGGAAAAAACTTCCCGTTTTGGCACTTGAACTACTTACAAAATCCCAATAACTTAACATTCCTGATGAAGAGGAGCGGAAACCAAAGCGGGTATCAAGATTTACAGAAGGTCCGGGACGTGAATATTGAAATCCAGCATATTTTGTATTTGAAACGTCAACTACTGAGTTTGATATCCACAAGTATTGCCTATCTGATCTGGGAATTTGTCGGCTAACATTAAAATTATCGTACATTGACGAGCTGTATGTCACTACTGAATCTCTCACACCAGGAATGTTAGCTGTGGAGACAGGCGCAATTTCGTAAGATGAACTTATCATGTAGAGTTGAATATTCGCGGTGGAGCCGGCGACAACTTGGTAATTATTGTTACCTTTCGCATCGTAAAAAATAGGTCCAACTCCAGAACTTTGAGTCATCACAGCGTTTGTGGTGGGATCGCCGGAATTATCGCCTAATCGTAACCATGTCGCTAAAGATGAAGTTTTTGGAGCAAATGATGCAGTAAGATCTAAAATTTTTCCGCTAGAATACAAAGTAGATATTTCGGAGGAACTAAACGTATCATCATAAATTGCAATTTCATCGAATGCTGCATACACAAACGGTATCATTGTAATATTATTGCGATTACTTGCGCCAATAAATGATTTTCCTGCCCCTCTGCCATTGATACTTTCCATTGAACTCGTCATTGAGCCATTATACAATGTCATCGATTGAGAAGCACCATTCATGTAGAATGTTGGCACATTTGCGGACGATCCACCATCGTATACAACTGCCAAGTGGTACCAAGAGCCGGTAACTAATGCTGTTGTTTGGCGCCATTTGGCTTTATTTCCGACGCTTGTTTGAATCCAAAGCTCGGGACGTTCTTGGTTATCCAGATGCCATCCAAGGGCTTGATCTCGGTGTGTGGCTTGTCCATTATCGCCTAATGTTAAAATTGACTCTTGGTTACCCAAGCCTTTGCCCAAGTAAACCCAAGCGCTCAGAGTAAACTTTTTACCTGTCCATGATTGTCCAGTGCTGTCTTTAAATGCGGTACCGTGGTATAGCTTTCCTTTTTGTCCAGTTGTTGAAGAACCGCTCATAAGTAATCCAAAAGCATTGGTTATATTATTTCGGTTGAACACTTCTGAAGTTGTGTATCCCCTAATCAGCGCTTTTCTATTTCTGTTTATCTTGAACATTGCCGGAAGTTGATCATAAGACTCGCCAGGTGTAGAGATTGTTGTTCCCGTAATAGACTCAGCATACGACACATTTGCAACTTGATATATTGCCTGAATATTAGCCGAGCTTAAGATATTGTTCCATACAGCCACATCCACTATTTGTCCATCAAATGTGCGAGTTCCGTTAGCGGTATTACCAATGTGACATGTTGACGTAGTGATACCATCATAATTCCCGCTGGGAGTAGCGTTTTCGGATATATTAACTGCTGTTCCATTTATATAAATTATCGGATCGTTAGATGCCGACGATGCATCAAATGTTACGGCTATATGCGTCCACTGATTTAGTGTTATCACTCGAGAAGATGTATTCCAGGTACCTGTTCCGCCGGTAAATTTTGCAGAATAATATAAGTATGCTGAACCCCCTGATTCACCGCCAACAAATATGGCGACATCTTGTGCTCCAAAATCAATTACTCTACCAAAATTACCCTCACCGTCACTAAGAGGTCTAATCCAAGCACTAAGTGTCATTTTTTGAGTGGAGCCATTTCCGGTATCATTGCCGATAATTGCATCCCAGGTAGCGGCTGAACCTACGCTGGTACTGTCGTCCGCGCCGGCGCCGCCATCAAACGTACAGCTTCCAGTTTGAATAAATTTACCTGGGAATAGAGTAGAGCTAAACGCGGGTCTATTCGAGGCAGCTGCAAAAGAGCCTGTTCTTCCATTGCCACTGCTATCTTCCACTACTCCAGCAGTTGATACGTTTTTGTTCAGGCGCCACCATGCTTGAAGCCCAGACGAGTAGTTATAAGTGTATGTAGTGGGAGCGCTTATGCGCATGCTCTTGCCAAGATCATACGTAATGATTGGAGGCGTTAATGAATCTCTACCAAATTTAGCAGCATGTCGTGCGCGGTGAGAATTTAAACCATAATCTCTACCGTGTATGTCGTAAACTCTTGATGTTGAAGGGCTACCGCCCCGGGGCTCAGAAAAACTTCCGGAAGGTCCTTGTGAGGGCTTTTTAACGGTTAAGTTACGATATGCTAAAGAGTTATAGGGACTATATTCGGAGGATTTAAAATCTTGATATCCTCTTGTCTCAACTTCTATACCGCCCGGGGCTGCAAATCTTGTCACCACAATAGACTTGTTTGTGGTTCCTGTCAAGTATGATGTGCTGTATTCTCCAATTGTTTCGAAATGGTTTTGTTCGCGGCGGTGATTATTTAGAATAGTTCTAACATTTGTAGTGTCACTTGTCAATGATACCTGTGCCGGCAATGTTGGTTGTTTTTCTACAAATGCACGAGGATTATTGAAAGCCCCAAATGAACTGATTACTTCATAATTGTGAGCAAAGTTTCCAGGGAGTGTTTTTGTATTTGTTGAATTCTTTGTGTTTATGTTTTTTATGTTAACTGGACGCTTTGCGATAAAGTCTCTGTATAGATATGCCTTTTCGTGCATCGGGTAAGGATATATTCTGTTGAAAGGGCGCCCGGGTTTTGGATTAAAGGTAGGCGGTGGATAATCTGGACCGACTAATCCAATAGCACCAGAAGGAACAACCGTACACGTTCCAAGAAGAATTCTCCATGCTTCGGCGCGATTTCTTTGTGTATCTGTACCTTCATTCAATGATATGTGTCTTGATTGATGCCCACCGACAACCTCTTCTGTGAAAGGCCCTTGCATCGGTATTTCCATCATGCTGCCATATGCATCGTTGTGTAAGTTTGTTATTGTTAAATTTCTTCCAACACGCTCGATAACATCTTTATTGTAACCGGTTCGTACTTCTACACTAGAACTTAAAACGTTGAATGGAAAGGCAAAAGTTGATTTAGTATTTTTATAGCCAATTCCGTTTTCCCAATGTCTGGCATTTTGAACTTTAAATACCTGTTCGCGAGTCCTAATAAAATCCGAGTCCCATTCTACATTTGTGTACTTTGTTAATTCAGTTGAATCTCTAACGAGTCCAACTAAAACATTTAAAGGAACAAATCCAGATCCAGAAAGACTAACTGGCCCTCCTGGTAATACCGACGCGTACGCGTATTCAAGACTTTTATTTCTACTAAAATTAACCCCGCCGTGTATTTCTGTTTTATCTTTTTCTGGTATTTGCCACTTGTATATTGCGTCACTAGCCTTATCAACATAGGCTCGAATATCTGGAGTCATGCTAGAATTGTTTCTTAAAAATTCAGTTTTATTGTACTGAGTCCCATTTACAGTAAACAATTTATCTAGCGAAGAAGAACCGTGAGGTTTAGACCATATAACCTTACGATATATTTCTCGCTGAGCATCTATAGCAGCGACTCCAGATGTTATATCATCTCCCGATCTTTCTGCTCTTGTTTGCCAATACTTTATACCAATATTTGTATTTCTTGGTGACTCAGGTGGCGAAGTCAAGGATGTGGCGCTGGCGCCGCCTTCCCATGGAATAGTTTGCCCAGCAAAACGCATCGATGAGATGCCGGAAGAAAAGTCTCTCCAGAATGTATTTGAATCTATGATGTTGAGCCTATTTTGATACTTATTCCTTTCTAAAACATGACTTTCTACCACATTTAACATATTATCAACAAATTCTGCTGATGCTGGTATAAATTGACTTAAGATAGTTGATATGGCTTTATCAAACCATTTATAATAATTTAAAAACTTTTCGGTTTGTTTAACTTCTTGGACACGTTCAAAGAACAGCTGTCTTAATTTATCAATTTCTTTATATCGGTGGCGGTAAGTGTGAACTGGGTGTCCAATTAAATTATGAAAGTCTATTGCGCCGGCAAAAAAATCAAGCATTTGTTCGCTGACTGCATTGTAGATACTTTTTTCAATCGAAAATACGTAATTAGGAACGATTTCATCTTTTCTAAGATTTGAAAACAATAGATCTTCATCTGAAAACGTCTGTACCATATTTGATGATACTACATGTTCTGGATTAATGAATTTGTATGTGTTTATTTCTCTTTCTTTAACTACCTCTGTTGAGGAATTCGCAAACCCCTTACCGTATCCGCTATACAAAAAGCCTGATAAATATCCATTCCATCCCTTATTCTTTACATATCCGGGTGATGCCATCATCGCCAAATCCGACGATCCCGAGGAGTAGTCTACCGTGTAGAAGCTTCCGGTTGCATCCGACGTTGTTACATTTTCAAAATTCCAATTTAAAACTAAGGCATTTTTATTTGTAATGTCAACAGAGCCGCTATCAAAAGGTGACAATGTTCTATCTCTATCAGAAACACCAATGTTTTCAAAATCTAACGCATGCTGTTTTAGATCATCATCAAGCATGTATTTAGACCAGTATGCAACTGAAGATATCAACACATCACTCTTATAATTCAAAGTTCCCGTTAAATCATTTCGATCGGCTCCAACAAACACTCGGCGAGAACCAGTTATATATTGCTCACCAATTGTTTGACTAACACTTTGAGATACCACGAAGCTATCGATATCATCAGGTGTTTTTGGATTATATCCAGAAAATACAACTTTATAGCGCACTGTTGCGGTGCCCGCAGGTATCACGCCGGCGCGGTATTTCCGAATAGGTTTCACTCTAATTGACAAATTCCACGGTTCATTGTCATATACGTCCAAGAAAACAGAACTTGAAAGACTTATTCCATTCCCATCAGTGCGAGAAGAAGTCAAGTGGAAGTAGGCATTCTTGGAGCCAACTCCATCTCTAACCGCGTACACTCTAAAGGTAGCGTTTCTATCTTCAATGTAGTGTGTGATTGTACCATCAAGAGAATCTGTTACATCTTTATTAACTTGCTCTATACCGAACAAGCTTATTCTATTGTAAGAAGAGTCTCTTTCAAAGGAGGGTATGTTTGGCGAACTCACATATGAAGGGAAAACTATATTAGATTCGCACGTAAAGCCGTGATAAAGTGATTTTTTTACAACTTGATCATCCAAAACAGTGCTATTTGTTTTGATGTAACCCCTGTAAAGGTTGGTTGGCGATGACGATTCTTCTTTCTGATAAATCACACCTCCAACATTTTCCGGCGAATTGAAATTCAAAAACTTTTTCTTCATTAAAGTTTGTTTCAAATTATTGGTTAAAGTGTATTTCTCGTTATTTGAATTAACATTTATTCGATATAAGCCATTATCTATATTTAAGCATCTCAACAAGCTTCGAAGAGATCTTTCTGTCCCTTTGCTCTTGAAAATGTGCGCCATATTATTGTATAAATTTTGATAAATTTGATTTTTTGTTTCTTGCAATTTATCTTGAAAAATCTGCTCTGAGCCTCTATCAGCAAAATTTTCCAAAATATCTGCATCAATAAACAACTCTGGAGAATACAACCCTAATGACTGGGGCAAGTGTTTGGAGAAGGGTAGCGGTTTATTGGACGAACTAACATAGTTTAAATGTCTCAAATTAGGCAGTTGGGATATTTGAAGGTGCAATTTGTCTAGGTATGTTGCGCCAATATGAGTAATATAATATAAATCAGAATTTTCTGAATCTGCTACTTCGTCCTGTACCCAGCCGGGCATTAAAGAAAATAGCGATGCATTGTTATTATAATCATATGATGTACCAGATGTAATTAATTCACTTTTAAGGCTAACGACGTCCGGATGACTCGCACGGACTACTGGATCTTTGAACTCTTTAGTTGGCCAGTTGTTTCCGTTATTAAGTGCGCTGCGTGCATTAGTGCTAGCAGATAGAATTGCAGATCCCGTGTTCCTTGCGCCGGATGAATATCCTGTCCACGTACCATTTGTAGCTCGGCCAGCATAATCTAAAACCACACTATCAATTGATGAATTATTTGTAATTCCTTCGTTAAATTTATAATAAACACCTAGATCAGCATTAGAAATGTCTGAATTTGCGCCGCCCCTAACTTGATCGAACCAATATTGCCCAATTTGCTTTTCATTTCTGGCAGCTTTCCAATATCTAAACTCATCAAGAGAGCCCGTTAATCTACCTGCGCCTGCAGGAGCGGAAGAGCTATTTGGAGAAGTAACCAAGGCGCCGATTCTTGCCACCATGTTTTTAGAATTTAATTCCGTTATGCCATCAAATGGCTGATAGTAAGATCCAGCTGCATAGAGTGATTTAATTTCATCCTCTGATAATATAGAATTCCAAACCGCTACGTCAGCTAGGTTTCCTTCCCAATTTCGATCAGCGCCGGTGGAGTCGGAGTATCGATTTCCAATCATACATCTTGAGGTGCCGCCGGCAATACCGCTGTAAGTGCCACCCTTTGTGCCAGAGAACAACGAGGAAGATTCTAATACTCCATCTACATATATCTTAGGATCAGCGTTAGGATCGTTTGCATCGTAAGTCACTGCAACATGATGCCACTCGTTGAAGGGTAGTTCGTTCCCACCTGTAATCCAAACAACCGAGGAAGCGTCCCATTTGACGCTAAATCTCACTCGATCGAGCGGATCCGAGAATAACGAGATATCACCATAACCAAAATCCATTATTCGCCCGAATCCCGGGCTTCCGCCACCGTCACCAGTTTTATATACCCAAGCGGCAAGTGTCATTTTTCTAGTTGAGCCGGCGGCATTACCTATAATTGCGTCCCAAGTAGGATTCGAGCCGATATTAATCCCATCTGCAGCATCGGCACCAAAGGTGTTTGAGCCATTTTGTATATATCTACTCGGAGTAAGATCGGAGGTTGCGGGGGCTTCTGCAGCTGCAGATATTGAGCCAGTACGATTGTTCCCACTAGAGTCGGGCTCGGGTGAATCCGTTGTAATGGTGCTGCTGTTTAATCTCCACCAGCCTTGGAGGGTATCTGCTGATGAGTATCTATATTTAGTATTATTTAAAAACCAATCGGGCTTAGTAAGGTTACGTTGCGTTAGCTCCAATCCCAAGCTAGAAGTCAAGCTATAACAAGCAAAAGAAGAGCTATCAGAGCGCCTACCGTTAACATAGAGTTCAGTTTTAAGAGTTTTGTTTTTAGAGCCAGTATTGTAGAGTCTGAGCGCATAATGGTTCCAATCTCCCATATTCTCTTGAAGTGAAGCAGCACCAAGCAATTGCATTGTGTCTACAGAGCGAGGTTGATTGGCACCAGACTGAATTGTAACTATAAATGGACGTTTATTTACCCCGCCGTCAGAAGTTGTAGTCCCTGTAAGTTCGATTGTGAGCCTAGAGTATTTGTTAGAATGCTCCGATTCATTATTCCAACTATCGAAAATTACTTGCCTACCTGTTTTGCCACCACGCCTTTCAATAGAGCCGGTTTTCATCCAAAACTCAACAGTAACACCATCGTCAAAATTAGCACGTAAATTAGACTCTCTACTGCCCTTTCCATAATCGGATGGTAACCCTGAATTTGAATAGATGTCAGTGCTGTATAAGTTTGATTCTTTGCGGCTGTCCGTATAAGGATTTGGCAGCAAGTCTTTAAGTAATGTAGAATTAGCAGAGCCTGTTCCCGGGCCGCCTTTTAAGTCAATATATTCGTTAGTTGTAGGGATCCCATAGTCATCTTGCTTAGAGCTAACGCTGTAGCCGTCTTTTGCTAGAATAATATATCCATTGCTTTTAGGATATTTTTTTTCTAAAATGTACTCTTCTATATCAAGATTGTCGTTGTGAAACTTGGTTATTTCAGCTTCAGAGCCATCATATGGATAATAATCCAAAATTCTATTGAATGCAGACTCATAATACAATCTTGCCGATCCGTATTTAACAAAGTTTTCTGGATTCGAATAATCTATCTGAGGAACATACCGTTCTTGGGAAATCTTTTTTTGCTTCAGATTTCTTTCAGACTCGATTGGCTCGAAAGCATCCTTTTCGTTTGTTTGGGCTAAATAAGTGTTTGTTTTATTTGCGTCTTCAAATAATTTTTTAATGCTCATAATCTTCTACTCGAAACTTAAATTGTTCATTCTGCTCTTGCCAGCTTTTTAGTTCATCATCATAAAATGCAAATTTAAGTGCGTACTCATATCCTGGCTGTAGCAGGCTCATGTCTAAATCGAAATAATTACCAGAGACATCATACGACAATCCTGTGGCGTTTTTATCACTTGAGCCTGTATAAAAAGATATAGCCTCTAATCCATCGATAGTCCTAATGACTCGGAAAGAGGCACTATAAATAGTTAAGTTTGGAGCACTATCCACTGCTTTAGTGTAGATTGTTGGGCTCCAATTTTTTTCTCGCACATATAAATTAAGGCGTGCATTCTGATCTCTCATATATGAATTCTGTAAGTTTGTAATTGAAAGGTAATATGTAGGCTCTCTGCTCTGGTTCGAGGCGCGCAACAAGTATGGCTTTATTGAGCCGGTAAAAAATTCATTACCAGAATTATCATGCCACACATCATAAAGCGTATTTAATGTCACGGATGTTGATTTTGTCACAGCAACAGAACACGTATAAATTCCAGTTTCCGAATAGCCTCCTGTTAGTGCAGTTTTACCGTCGTACAGAACCAGCTTGGATCCACTTGGTTCTGTATTGTCGGAGGAGCCGGAATACAAGCTAACATATATCGAGCCGGTTCCAATTGCTGGAATGTTTCTTAATCTACCTCTCACATAATTATAAAGATAGAGTTTATTTAAATTTTCCGTTGAGCTAGCCAAAGAACTGCTGAAGAAAAAGGATCCTCTGTCGTCTTTAGTTACTGAATCCCATCTAGCTTCAATAACGGGACGTTTAAAATAATACTGAGTGCCGCGTGCAAAAAATCTTTTAGTGTAGTAGGAAGTTTTGGCGCCATCCGGATTTTGAATAACACTGCCCGAATCTGTCCCAGCAGAACTGGAGAAGTAAGCTTCATTGCTCGCGGTGAGGCGGATGCCTAAGCCGTAATTATCCTTAGTTTCGGCTATCCACTGCTCTACTAATGGAGTTATATCAACCTCTAAATCACCCAAACCACCACTAAAGTATTGCTTAAACGTTGGCGCAGAATGATAATCACCACCCACACTACTCCAAGCTTGATTTTTGCTAGCCATAACCCAATTTGATCCAGAGCCGCCTCTTGTTAAATCTTGATAGTTTTCTAAATCTAATCCATCACCCTCTTCCCATGATCTAGATATAGCCTGAACCACAAGTGAGTAGTTTTTTGGAACGGTTTTCGATGTCTTTGCATCGTATAATCGCAAGTAAAAACTCACACTACCACTAGCCGGAATCTTACTGTTTGATCGATCGTTTGATATGTTACTAACTGGGAATCGCATCAAAACACGAGATAATTCTTGAGATCCAGTTGTCGCGGAGCTGCTGTTCTGCTGTCTAGCAAAAACAGAATAAACTTCAACTATATCTGCTTGTCCGCTATTTGAGCCTGTGCCGCGGGTGCTCATGTTTGGCTGAAATGCATTAACTATAGTATTGTCTAAGTCGGCTACATATCTTTTAATTGACATTACTTAACTTTTCCTTGTATATCTTGTGACGGAAATTTAATTTCAAAAATTGCGTTTTTTGGACAAATAAGACTACCACCGTCTGGAGAAAGATTTTTATTGATATCGATACTAGATGCTGAATAATTGGCGCCTGTTTTTCCAACAATGTGAACATTGATCACATCCAAAACTCCACTAACATTTTTTAATTCTTGGTATATGTCCCCAACACTAAGCTGCTCTCCAATAAAAAACCCATTCCTGTAAAAATTGCTTAGCTTAGCGACACACTGATTTAACGTATCAAATTTATTTGCGCCATTGATTGTTTTTATAGAAAAATTAATTCCAACATTTATAATAAATGGATCCAAAATATCAATAGTGTCATTGATCATTTTATATTCATTTAACCATTTTTTTAAATTATTCTTAATAGTTGAATTTGTTTTAATCAATTTTCCAAAAGAATCTTCGGACAAAACGTACATATTTAAGTTTCTTTTTTGAGAATCGGGATCTCTTTGAGCTGAGCAGCGTTTCACGGAGCCAAATTTTGCCGGCATTCTATATGTTACATTTTCATAATCTGCTTGAGTTACTGCTCTATTTTGTGTCGGAAAGGTATCGAAAATTCTTTGTTTAATTTCTGCAGAATTTGGATTTGTTACATCTCCAGTAATTGGTTCTTCGTTTGATACTTCTATGGAATTTTGAACGGAGATTATTTTGTCATTTGTTAATACGGTTCTATCAGAAAATTGAAGTTCTGAGAATGCTACCGTATTTAATTGTCCTGCTGCTAAGTTGGAATTTGTTGGGTTAGTGGTTCTCACTGTAACAATTAGCGTTGTATTTTGTGGAACAATCCCTAAACTCTGATTAGTTGATAATTTGGTGGGATCAAAAGTGAGTGATGTTGTATATGTCTTTCCCCAGCTATTCATTGCTACTGTTTGCGGGTTTGCAACTACATCACTTTCACCAAATTTACCGCTCCCAAATTGTAAAACTGTTGTACTCCCGTTTCTTAACGCAACAAATTTTCTAGCCACCAAAAATGGCTTTAAGATAGAGGGCACATTATCATTTTTAAAGTTTTTATTAGAAACCTCTTTAAAAACCATATCTTGAGCCAAATAATCTACTTCAAAATATTCGTTTCCATCTGTATCATGTACAGAAATTATATCTGCTACATTAGGGGTTCTTAATGTTACCTTTTTAAATTTCTCATATGAACCCACAGCGACTCTTTCTGTGGTTAAAATGCCTGAAACTACCGTGCCATACGCTTTTATGGCGTAATGTGTTGGCGCACCAGTTACGTTATCGACTTTAGCTACCACAACGGGATTTTTTGGATCTGCAAAATCTATGTTTTCTGACAAAGAAAAATTAAGCCCTGTTGTGCTTGTGAATTGTGCTCCGCGTTTAAGCTCCGGTATATATTTATTATCTGGGCCCAAGCCGGTTTGAGACGCTGGTACCAAAACAAACAATGCGGCTTTTCCGTAGGTACTGGGACGGCCGGTATATTTGTAACCGAGGACTCTTCCATGACGTAAAATATTATTAAATTGATATGCTGTGTCTAAAAAAGATTCATTTACGTTATAGTCCAAATAAAACGAGAGTTGATCACCGATATAAGAAACAGCATCTATTACAAGAGAGCCAAAAGACGCTTCACTGAAGTCTTGAAAAGAGTCAGGGTAAAGTCTTTCAGCAATTTCTAATAAATCGCTCCGGATTGATTCAAAATCTCTACTAGTATAATCAATCGGTAATATTTTTTTCTGTTCATTTGCCATAAAATTCTCTTTTTAAATAGTAAATTCCAACAAATCTGTCACACCGATATCGGGTATAGTGTAGACTATACTAATTCCTAAAAGATTAGGATTTACTTCATTATTATTAAAGTTAATTTGCCGGATGCCAATGGCTGGAATAAACCTTCTAGCTTGGGAACGAATGTTGGCGGAGATTTCTTCATATATTGTATCATTAAAATTTTCAAACAGATATTGCCGGGCACCCACACCAAATGTTGGTTCCATTATTCTTTCACCGGGGGCGGTTAAAACAAGCATTTTAAGATTTTGACGTATAAGCGTTTTAAAATCCTTAATCATTGTAAACCCATCAGCAGAATCTCTTGTTATTGGTAGCTTAACTGATAAAGAGGACATGTTTTCTCCTATTAATAAGTAGAATCATTGTTTTTTTACGCTCCAAGAATCTTAGTCTCTACGATTACACATTTCTCCCTTTGAATTATAGGGGCTTGGACGCAATCTGCCTCTCTGCCACCATGGTAGCATTCCCTTTCCAGGAACAGGGAACATCGCTGCCTTAAGGTTCTTCAAGAAAAGGAAGGAAGGCCTTTCATTTTCACCCAAGAGATGATCTCCAGGCTTAAAGTCTCGAGAATAATAATACGTTTTAAATAATTTTTTAATTCTATACACGCTGTTTCTGAGGAGTACTCGATCCCACTCATCCCATGTCGTGCGCCACCACCCAGCTAATGGTGCATCGCCTCGATCATTGTAGTTAGCCCAGCCTTCATTGCCTGTCACACCACTCTTATTTGGATCATAGCTAACTATTTCATATTCTATATCGTCGTCATGCCATGGCACCATGAATGGCATGATCATTCTTTTCTGCTCTTGTGACATTGAAACACTTTTTTCAACCACATCGCGATGGATATATGCACGAGATCCAGGCTTCACTTTTACCTGTGAGAAGGGGGTGTTGCTTAACCAATCATTCGGATTTGATATATCAGCAGCATCGATACCTACTACAGCCAGAATTGCGCCGGCAACGCCTGTAGGGAGCCACATGGTATCATCGCCGCCACCAGGAGTAACTTCACCTAATGAGGACATAATTCCAAAATCATTGTAAATTGCCCACGTAGCAGTTACTTTCTTTAATGGGAAAATATAACTTGTCATAAGCTTATATCTCTCATCTTCTTTAAGCTTGTCCAATAAACACATCAAAAGCTTACTGCTTGGCTGCATTACATTCCACTGATTAATTTTAACATCCAACGAATCAACCTCAACAGATGTTATTAGTTTTTTCATTCCATCAACATAGTAAAATGCTAAGCCATAGCGTACTCCAATGTTTCCTTTAATGCCCACCTCTGCACCAAGATCGTTGTATACTAACTCTAAGCTACCGGGATAAACATCAGATATTCTTAAACTACCGTTATTAGATTGAATTATTTGTTTTGCTGCGCCGGGAGACATTTTTTCGCCATTTATTGAAACATATTGCTCTATTGCATATGGCTTCTCTGGGGAGCCTTGGGGCGCTGTTCCAAATTCAGCAGGAGTACCTATATAGACTTTTTGAGTGGACAGCTTGGGATATGGCGAACTTTGTCGCTCGCGAGCAGCTTCGGCGGCGTCACCGGATGTTCTGGAAGCTCCCGAAGACGATTCATATTCACTATCAATATTGACTCTTTCATCAATATACTTCTCAGTTCCAACTGCGATTAGATTATCAACAGGAGTTAGAACATCATGATCAGCACCGATGTGCATCTCTCCTGCCATATATATAACGTCTCCTTCTTCATCAATGTGTGCATGGTAATATCCAACATATTCATCAGAATAAGAAAATTCATTATTTGGATCTTTGTTAATTGCTACTCTAAATTCACCGCCGGGTGTATAATACGGGCCCGGCCAGGAAACTCCCTCGCCGCGAGGATCAGGATTTTCAAGAGTAGGCAATGCAACAATCATATCTACTTTTTTAGGACCTGCGAAATATAAGGAACCGTCAATTTCTCCTCGACGCGAATCAGGATTGGCTGAATTTAGTTCCTGGAAAATATAATAATCTAAGTCAAATATTTTTGGATTAAAGCCGTACTGCCTCATATTGTCAACTAGTCTATCTCCCATTTTAGTAAGTTCAAAATTCACCAGTTGCATCAAAATTGCTTTTGCGTGTTCCTCTACTGATTGGATTGCTTCAAAGTTTTCATCTGAGCGGTATCCTTTTAATGATTGGAAAAAGCCGGCTTCTCCAGCTAATTTAGCATCCCAAAGACCTAAAACTCTTTGCTTATCTTGTTCGCCATCTTTATTCGTATACTCTCTAGTGTATGTGGGACGAAGTGGAAATTCATATTCAGTTTGCAAATCGTTAATCGCATCAAAAGCTCTTTGCAAATGTCCGCCGGCTGTGGGGAGTTGAATTTCTCCAGCATCAACAAGAAAATCATAGCATTCAACCGACTGTTCTAAAAACCCATACCAAAATTCATCGTCCTTAAATGATTGTGCCCAGCCCCAAAAACCGTCTGGTGCGTTTCTAAAATCTTCTTCCATTCTTTCAACAATATATGCAGCATAAATCGAACTGAAATTGTCAGGAAATTTTGGCATAATTTTTGAAAATGTACCCATCGCTTTGAAAAGATGAGTTGAGGCATAAACTCTAATAGCAGCTATTATGAGAGAGTATAAGCCAGTTTTTCCACCCCTTGTTAAAATGCGCTTAAATGGAACTTCCCTTATGCACTCTGGATCTTGCGTAAGACGAGGATCATCCGCAATATTTGGGAAATGATTTTGTATAAATCTCTCAATTTCTCCAAAGTCAACCAAATCTACAGAATGTGGCTTACAAGCGGTGCTTTCGGGAAAGAAAACCTGAACAAAGCCCATCCAACCTTTATATTTTAGCGGTTTAATATGCAGATTTGGCTTGCTATAGCTTCCACCATATATCGCAGGATTCAAATAAATCACTCTCGGATCTTCTGGATTGTTGTACTGATCCCAACTAACACCCAGCACCATATCCTCTTCTTCGTATCCCGAAGCATAGTACGGAACCCATTCTCCGTTGTCTAGGATTACGCCATATCTGATATCATCTTGGGTTAGGTAATCATAATCTGCACCATAAAGCCAACCGCCACTTTCATTTTGTGCATCTCCGATTTCTAATGCAAACTTCTTAAACATATTAGTCATAGTTTGATCATATTTTACTTTTGCGGCGTCTGGAGTTGTTCCTATCATATCTGCTAAAAGCAAAACTGGCGGAGAGTGCTCTGGAAGTGATGTCTTGACAGTAGAGAAATGAGGATAGTCCGACAACGTTGGCCATGGTGAGCTATACGTTTTCATTTTTTCTGGATCTGGCTCAACATGAAAAACGTCTAATGAATCGTCGATGCCTAAAAATTCGAACTCTCTAATACGATATACCTCTTCACTCCATCTCAATGCTAATCTCTTAATATTTCTTATCACTAATTTAGTAAAAGGCATTAGTATTAGGTTAATCAAACTCTCAAAAGCCCAACCAACAATTGGAATAGCTTCAATCCAATTTGGTAAGTCAAATGGCTGCATTGCTGTCATTTCATCTTCCATTGCTTTACCTAATGGACCTAAATGATCTGAACCATAATTTACTTTTTCTACCAATTCTATTCTCATGTTATCATCAAATCTATTTCTTGCGTTTCCATTTTCATCTTCGTGAATATCATTAAAATAGCACTGAACTTCATATCCCCAAGACCACTGGGTACCAGCATATCCTCCTTCGTAACCCATTCCTGAACCTGGCTCTCCGCCATTATTGGTAGAAATATAGTATTGGGAGCCGGCGCCATCAAAGGCTTTTGGTCCATAACGCATACCGGCGGCGTTATCTCTAAAATCGAGAACAATATCGCACCCTAAATCATCCGGGGAATAGAGTGATTTGCCAGAATGGGCGCCATCCCCGCCGTTAACAGAGATGCCAGAGCCCTTTCTAATTTCTCTAGTAACCCTAACTTGCTCCCTACTTTGATCTGCATAAAGAGAGGTATTATACCCAAAATCAGGAACCATAAATAAATTAACACCTTGAGTTAGTGAACCAAAAAAGTTGTTATACTGAAGTTTTTCAAAGTCAACATATCTGTGGTTTCGTCCTGTGGACTTGTTACTGCTTTTGAATCCGTAGTCGCCATCATCCAACGATTTTCTTAAGTCATTGCCCATTGAAGTTAGTGTGTAAAATCCAGGCTTGATGGTGAAAGATGTTCTATCGTCGTCGGGCATTCCAGCATTTAAGAATTGCCTTTTCATCCATTCCCCTACATAATAGGGATATTGTCCATATTGTCCACTGAACCCTTGGCTAAATTGAAAAAACGAAAAGAAGCCGCTTGTAGCTTCACCACCATTGGGAAGGTTAGTTGCATAATTTACGTAAGCCTTACTATTGGATGATTTTGCATGGTGACTGGTAAGGGCAAAACCCTGCGTGTCCGCCAGCATGAGGTTCATAAATCCCCATTGCGAATCACTATTCCAGAAATTACCATTACCCATCATATCTTTACCATAATCTATTTTAAGCATTTCTAAATTACCAGCTAAAGCAAAAGATCCAAGAGCAGTCATTTCTGGTGATTCGAAGGGAAATATTCCGTCATCACAGCCGGGCTCACTCACCAATGGTGGCATATTTTTGGCAATGTGGTTACCCAAACCACCTTGAAGTATGTCAGAAAGATCTCCAAGATCTTCTAGAGTGTTTTCTCTTATATTGCAGAACATTTCGTGGCACTGTTCTGGTGACGCTCTCCCCTCCAGTAATTGACATCTTAAATCTTTAAACTGCTGAATTTGCTCTGGTGTGGAGCACATGGATGGGTTTGCCGGCAACATTTCTTCATCAACACTTGGCATACCGGAGCCTGGGTTCCCCCATATATTTCGCGCAGCTGCATCTTCCAGTTGAGAACGAGCATCAATCGGTATCAAGTTTCCAATATTGTTGAAAAATCTTGCTGCAGAATTTCTGTTTGGTATACCATCTCTAAATTCTGGATATTCGTATTCGATTAAATGATCTACAATTTCCAAAAACTCTGCTGACGGATTTCCAAGTAAAGCATTTGTAAGCTCAGAAGTAGTTAAAGAAGAAGATAAATCTAATCCAAATTGCATTGTCCTGTCACGATTAGCAAATGCAGCCGAACCAAGTCCAAGCTGACTCATTAGATCTAATATTGTATCTTCTACTTGTTTGTCATCTGCGTCTGGACCGCAGATAGTATCTTTAATAACTTGTGCTAAATCAGCAGTACCTGCCATTGCCCCGGGAAGTGCTACTGCAATAGCACCACCAAGTTCTAATGCCTTACATATAGCGCTACCGATAAGTTCACAGATTTTAACCATAAGTATCATTAATACTCTCCAGATAATTTGCGTTATTATAAATTTCGCTATCATCCATATTGCTTGTGTAATATCTGCAAAATCCGGGAAGTACTGCAGGGGGTTTTCTAATCTTGGTAATGTAAATTCGGACATTCCATTACAAAAAGGAAATATAATTGATTTTATGAAATCCGGAAATGAAGGATTAAGTAAAGGAGGATGTGGGCAATCTAATGTGCTAATAATACTAGCAATTATTTGAGCACCAGGAAATTTATTTAATTCGTCTAGAAGCTCAAACAAGTTATCACTATAAACTTCCAAAAGAGCTTTTATGTATGCTTGCATTATATTATCAACAGGCACGTCATCCATTCCCGAACGCGCTCGATCATTTTGCTCGACTAACGTTCTTTCATACTTACCAGCTGAAACTTGAGAGTTTGGTGTCGGTGTCATACCCTCAAAGTTATCTTCTGCCATATTTTCTCTTTCTTTATCGATAACAGATTGCATTTCCCATGGCTTAGGTATGACACCCTGACTCGTAAAAAAGCTGCCTTCCCTTAATTGTTTCTCCACCATGGCGCCTAGTTCTTTTTGTTTATCTTCAGGTAGTCCTCCAAACAAGTCGCCAAACTGTTCAATACCCATGCTCTGAAGAGCAGACATAAGCATTTTAGAGAGAGCTTCGTCTAGTGTTAGTCCGCCAGTTAAGCACTGAATCACTGATTGGAGAAGATCAAACAACCCACAAATTTTAATTCTTTGAAAACCAAACTTATACATTGTTCCCATTAATGATGAAACAGATCCTAGATTAGACGAAGATGCCGCAACAGACAAACACAGCATCACAAACACATTGTCATCTTTTGATAATTTTCCAAAAGCCTGCTCTTGAGCCATCGCATATGCTTTTGTCATATCCATAGCGCCTTCGCCTGGATATAGTCCAGCTAAATAATCATCGGACAAAGACTCATTTATGCTATCCCTGCATATTGACTTTCTCCATAGATATGCTACGGCATCGCCGATGCTAAACACTTCGTCAAGAATATCCTGTCCAAGTTCTTTAAACTCTTCAGCCAGTGCATCACCTACGCAGGACGCGATCGATTGCTCTGTGTTCTCTTCTTTGATGTCAAAAAATACTTTTGGATATGTATATTTTTCAACAAAATCTTGCCACGGTATTTGAACGCGGGCATTCAAAGCACGTGCCATTTGAGGTATTTGCGCAAAATAAGCTACTGCCGTTTTATCTTTCCAAGGACCTTGAGCATTCAGTGGCTTAAGCCTCTTTTTGGAAAAATATATAGGAGTACTACCACAGGCAACAGTCCACAAGCGCATAGAGTGCAATTCATAATTTTTAAAAACAAATTTAACTTTTGTTACAAGATCATCAGTACTAAATAACCCAAATAGTTGCCCGGGCAATCTGTAGTTTTTCGCGTCTAGGAAAGCTTCGAAGTCGTTCATCATGCTTCGCATTACTCCGCTGCCAAAGATGCCGTCGTCTCCATAATCTTCTAAATTAAAGATTGTTCTGTTAGCCTTATAGTAAGCATTGCCTTCGCCTATAGAACGATATACTTTTAAAAGCCTCCCGTACATGTTCAACCCTTTTCTTACACGAATAATCTGCGTTGTTAGTTGAGCGGCATTATAAGTAACCTTTACTGTGCCGGGCTCATCATCTTCGAAGGGCTCTGGTTCTGGAGCACGTGGCGGAAGATCGTAAATCGTATCAAATGGGACAGAGTATAATAATTTTAATCTTGAGAAATTCTTTGGAGCCAAGTCATATCTGTCATATATAATTGCATTTCTAACCTTTTCTTTTGATGAAACGCTATCATCTTTATCATAAAAATTTAATAAACTTTCAATTGCTTCTTCTTTAAACTCATCAAAGTTGTCATCTACGTTAGGCTTTATAACTTTATGAGAAGTTACTTTGGTTACTTGATAAAAACATTTCTTTTCGTTTAAAAATGGCTCATCAATATCCCTATTTCTCCATTGAGGATTCAATGCAGCTGGATTAGGCGTGCAAGGACCCTTACATGGTACTTCTGGTGTGGTGATGATGTCATCACAGACGTCTATAAGACCGTCTCTATCGACATCTTGAAATTTTAAAAACTTAGAATCAGCCATTTGTTTATTTCTCTTTTATTAAGTTAGGAATATATTTGGACTACAAACATATCTATAGCCTGATGGTACCATGTAGTATTGCTCCCACATAGTAGCTTTAACGCGAGTAGCCCACAGGTTTTGTAGTCCAAAAGTCAATTGCCCAGCCGTCGCGGGAGGGCCTTGCGCTGCGTTCCATGGGCGCCAAGGATCAATTGAGTTAGTAACATTATATCCACATTGAATTAGCAACAAGTTGTATACTGCAGACCATATGTTACCCATAATTTCGTTCATTTCTAGCAATGCTTTGGTTAAGTTTTCTCCTTTCACCGCCGCTTGCAAATAAGGAACAGTTTCAATTGGGTTTTTAAGTCCGCCATATACCCACTTGTCTGAAGAATAGTTACCCGCAATTAGTTCAATGGTTGGGGCAATGGTGCTTTTACCACCAAATGCGTTAGTCTCCCCTCTAGAGCCATGACCCTCTACACCATCGGCGCGCCCAGTACATAATTTGAAGCTATTTCTAGCAATAATTCTGACGTCATCAGCCTTTATTCCTATTCCGGCTCCCGGCCGGACTTTACCTGGAACACCATTAGCAATTCCAAAGTTATGATCTATTTTAGTCAATTGACTTATGTAAATTCTGGCAGCATCTGCCGAAAACATATTCGACACCACTGAACCTTTTTTTGCTCCTTTCCCCTTCCTGGCGCTAGCGCCCCTACCAACAACTAAATCAATAGTCGATGCATTTTGATAGCCGCGGGCGCCGAAACCACTAAAAATGGTGTCGGGACGATCTGTACCTAGTACAATTGAGGCGCCTTGGTGTTCAATAATTGATTCACCGGCGGCTAATTTAAACTGAAGCTTCTTCATCGGAACTACAGTATGAAATATCCCAGAATCTTGTGGAACCATCTGAACTGCTTCAGGGGCTTGTTTGATCTGGTTGTAAAGTGTATCCTGTGCTCCAACAGGCTCAAACGCCTTTTTTTTCGGATCGAAAGACATAAATTATCCCTTTTATATTATATAAGTATCAAAAAAAACGTTTTTTGTTCAGTTAAACCTTCGAATAAGTGTCTAGTTTATACTTCACTTTCACCGTATAAATCGTCGTCGGCTGTGGAGCTTTCAGCTAATTCATAGTCTGAAATTTGTTGAAGTGCGTTATGAAAAACATTTGAGGTAGTGCTCCAACTTCTTTCAATTACTTCTCCGTCCCTTACTACTCTTCCAGATGCCTTTAATTCTATTAATTCTTGTTTTGAAAACTGAGTGTTCCAATTTCGGTAATAGTTCCACGTTAGTGCCTCTGCATCATCAGCAATGCCGGTACCCGGTAGTTTTTTAAATGAACTCATTTTGCCTTTAATAATTTTTGCAAACGCTGCCATTCCTCTTTCTAGGTTATCAAAACCGGCAAAAATTCTTTGATCTCCGCCATTGTCTCGAAAACAGGTTTGATAATCAAAATCTGATTTTTGTGCTCCCGTAAACGGACGACGATTATCAAGCTGAATACCTGCAACATTATTTGCTGGAAATGAGAACCCGGGTTGTTCCATATTCATAAACGCCCACATTATTGCCAGTTGATCCCCTTCGATTCCGAGGCTCGATAATGAGTCGAGCACTCGATCGGAGCCGTATGATATAAACCTCGTCGGCTTTTTTTCTAATCCGGGGTATATTGAAGGGCGACATTTACTAAACGTAGGATCGTCTTTTGCGCCGCCTGTGGCAGCCCCCTCTAGATAATCAAAATTTGAACCCAAAAGTGCACCAGTGCTGCGTGTAAAGTTTGTTCCTCCCTGCCCAGCTCCGCCAGCAGTACCAACATACTCTCCCGTTTGCATGTTAAGTGCCCCTTCAGTACCATCTCTTTTTAGTCTAATATCTATGATATCACCCATTGCAATACCAAGATTACCGGCAGTTCTGATAACCACTGTTGTGTGTAAATTAACTATGGTTAGGGCGTCCAGCGTCGGAGTAGCGGACTCATCATCGGTGACTGATAGAACGTTAAATGCAGGGTTTGTCGGATCTGGTAAGTACTGATGTGGGGAGTTGTCACTAATAATTCTAACTTTTGTTATATACGTATATATTTTTGCCTGCTGTCCTAGATCTGCCTTGGTTGCGGTTCCATAAGAAGATGCCTCAGTAACAGTTAGCAGCTTGGGGGGCACCAACACCATCGCTGGAAATATATCCTGCTCTCCATATGCATCAAAAGAAACGGATTCAGATATAGATTTACGTAAAAGATCTAAGGAGCCATCAATAGATACAAGATTCGAACGATTTAAAAAACGCTTTGACACGCTACGAATTTCCTTGTATTATGTCGTATAAATTATCTTTATCCATTGAAGACAATTCATCGGAAGAAGAAATTGTCTTTTGTTTAATTCCAATAATCTTTACAAGCTGCTCGTTGGAACGCTGCATAGTTTCGATATGCTTGGCTGCAACAGGACTAAGGCTACGATTATTATCAGCGTCATTCGCAATCTGTGTTGCTATTTCGTTTAGGAATTCTTTTGCTATTTTGCGATCGCTTCGAATATTATCAAGTGCTTCAACTATTAAATTATCTAAATTTTCCTTACTCATATATCACCATTTTGCCATCCACTTTTAAAGTTATAGTATCTTTTTCTAAATTTTTTCAGAGAATTTACTATCTGTTTGGTGTTTAAGCCCGTAATTTCTCTAAGGTATAGGTAAATAGCTTTCTTATTAAAAATCTCAATGTCGTCTTTTGATTCAAATAAAATGTTTATTGCTTTGTATACCTTGAGATCGTTATCTTTCATTTGGGATTCATCCCATGATTTTAGCTCATTGTAGAAGGAGTTCCAAAATTCTTCTTCCTCTCTATCTTTAAGGTATGAATCATCTGTTGATAGATACCTCTCTTCATAATGTTTTGCAATGTTGTCAAAGTCAACTTCTCTTTGGTTTCTTTTCTGTTGCTTTTTGACTCGATGAATAAACCAGTTTTTTGTAATAACACTGAAGTAGGAAAAGGCTTTAGAGCCCTTTGTAGAGTCGTACTTATCGAGGATAGTCATTAGCCAAATCTTACACTCATCTCTTAATGAATCTATATTCGGCAAATTTGTAAACTTATACGTAAACACAATTTTATCAACCATTTCGTTAAAGGCTGGTTGTATGTAATTTACGTAAAGCTCTGTCCTCTCTTTAATGCAATTTGTTTGTGAATATCTTATTATTGCGTCTTCATGTACTTTTGTAAAATAATGATTCTTTTTTCTTCTAGCTCTTGTTTTGGGTTTCTGTTTCAATTTCTATTTCCTTTATATCTGCTTCTGCTGGAACAAACTCTTCACCTGTTAGAGAATAAATATATTCAAATGTGTCAAGATAATCGTTGAAGGATCTCGCATGTTCCATTAAATGGTGCAATGTGTCATCGCCATAAAACATCTCTAATTCATAAACTTCTTTAGTATGCGCTGCAAGGGAATCTGCCATATCTTTAAGATCTCCCAATTCCATGGAGACAGATAGTAATTGCGAGATTACATTTCTTGCATACACAAAAACACCCACATTAAAGATAAGCGAAAGTGTTGATACGCAAATTAGTATTATTTCTAGTTTACTCATTTAAGAACATAATCTCCATAATCAAATAAAAGAAAGTCATCATGATAATATTCAAGAAATTTTTTATGAAGTTCTGGTTCTGATTTTAATATCGTATGTAACGCTCTATTCGCTTCGCCGCGTCTCGATCCTCGTTGGTTATTGTGATGTGTCCCAAGAAGAGATTCCAAAGATCTATTTTTTTCTGGAATTTTTAAATCCCTCACTAGACGAATCATTTCGTTATGATAATCTTCACTCTTGTATAGCTTAGTCGACTCAGAATGCCAAGTTGTTTGTGGCAAAAACATCCTATCCAGCTTATTCGAATCGCGATCCCAACCATATTGAGTTGGCTTTTGAACAATATCTTCAAAAAGATATTCTGTTAAAATTGTATATATTAGAGATTTTATTTTTATGTATCTTATATTTTGATTAGAATAGTGATGATCGTTGCCTGAATAAATGGGAGTTTTCAAGTTTGTTAACTCTTTCATAAGCCAATCTTTTCCTGGGCGACTGCGCCAGTTAACAACACTGCAAAATCTTGAATAAGGGTTCCTGGTAATACAGAACGTTCCATGATCAGAATACTTTTTAATGGACAGCATTTGATTTGCTGTCATGTGAGTTGTTACATTAGCATCACAATCAGGATCTTCAGAATCAGTCATTTTAAAAATGATGTGTGCTGTGGAAGTTCCATAATTTTTAGGCACATGAACAAATATTTGTTTCATGTCTCTTATACAATTCTTTCTTATCTCTGCTATAGCCTCTTTTTCATTAGAAGCATCTGAATCATTTAAATCGTATTTTCCATTATTTTTAATTTTAACTTTCATTTTTTTCACTGTGCGCTGCGGATGTTGCTTTTTTCTTCATATCTTCTAGAATTTTTTTATTATCATCGATATACTTTTTTGTTATATCACCAGTCTTTTTTGAATTACTTTTTTTTATAACATGTAGCGGTTTTGTTAGTAATTTACTAATGTCAGGCGCATCGCAAATAGTACAAAGTTCCTGTTGCTCAGACATCATGTGATAAACGTAGAAATCACCATGACAATTGTGGCAGTGATAATAATATTTTGGCACTACCGCACCATATTAACTAAATCTTGCTCACTGATGTTTTGTTCATTAGAAACACGAACAGTGGGAGGATTTTTAACTACCAACCCTTCGGTGCTATTAGTCAGTTCGAATCCTCTTAAAATTGGAACGATGTCAATCTCATTCAAAAGAGATTCTTGAAGTGCCATCATAATCGATCCCAATGCCTGATTAGAGAGCTTAAATGTGACTTCGTTTTGATTATCCATTTATGTTTCCTTCTACTTTATTTGTGAGATATGTGACATCAGATGCCACGTCTTTCTTAAACCTATTCAATTCTGTTTTAAGAGTGTGCACTTCGTCACTGAATGAGTTTAATCTTCTCTGGAGTCTGGTGATCTCCTCTTTTAATTCTTTTACTGTTGCCATTTTTGTCTCCTTTGTTATTCGTTACTGGCGTGTGTTATTTTGCCCCATTTTAAGGTTGAGAACCTTTTTTGTAATTGTTTTTCTAGTTTTTTATATTCAGGATGCCCCTTGCCATGAACTTCCATAGCAAGATTTTTAATTTTTTTATCTAAATCGTACTCAAATATTTGATCAAATATTTCATATTCGCAGCCTTCGCAATCTAGTTTTAGAAAATCAATATAATCTATATTATTAATATCAAAAATTTCTTTTATAGATATTTGATCAGGAATATTTTCATGTATTATATTTGTAGATCTGTCATTTTTAAATCTTTCTTCAGATATGTAGCTATCTTTTCCTGCGTACAGTGGCTTATGTCCACCATCATTATGTCCGGCTTCTAATATTTTACTAATACGATTTTTACCCGTGACGCCGGCGTTAAAAACATTCGCATTTTTAAAATTTTCTAAATTTTGTTTGGCTGCCAAGTAATTTCTTTCGATTAACTCGTAAGCATAAATATTGCAGTCTGGATATTTCTCTGCTGCTAAAACCGAAAACCATCCATAATTTGAGCCTATGTCAACGATATGTAAAGGACTTCTATTGAAATTAATTTTTTTAAATCCATAACAGTCGCTGGAGTACACTTCGTGTTTTATTGTTGAGTTCCATCCTTTATTCATTTTACTTCCAATCCTCTGAGTTTATTGCCTTGTCGTCGATAAATAAATCATACATAGGCTTTCCAAGCTTAAGATCATGGTGCTTTGCTCCCCATCTTACAAGCTGCTCTTTTGTCACATCATACCAATCAATGCCCGTGCCTGAGCCTCTGGCAGTCCAGTATACCACAGTATGTCCATCATCATAAAACTTATTTGCTTTTGCAATATTCTCCTCAATCGGAGTAGAGTTGCTGTAATTTCTATCATCCGGAGTGTTTGCAATCGTTTCGTCAATATCAATATAAACTATCATTTAAAATCCCATCGAATCCCAAGTTTCATCAATTTCAATACCAGTATTTTTGAGCTTAACTAAAAGATTATCGTGAGTATCTTGAGATATGCCACATTTTGTGTGATGGAACTCAATCCACAATTTATCGATTAAATCAATCGAGCCATCTACTATCATCTTATTGAGCACATCATACTCAGATCCCTCAATATCCATTTTCAAAATAATGAAATCTTCTTTAGAAAAATTTTCTGTTATCCACGTGGAGATATCAATTGTATCAACAGTAAAAGCCTCAGTCCTTTTGTGTGCTACGCTATTAAATTTGTTTTTTTCTTCATTTAACGTACTGGAGCCCGTGCGCATATCTTCGGAGCCGTACTTGTCTTTAGTTACGATAAAGAAATCTTTTTTTCCATTAGACGTCCAGACTGCTTTTCTAAACAGCTTGGTACCCGTTTTTTCAATATCTTCATAAAAAACAGGATTAGCTTCAAAAGAATAGATTTCAAAATCTGGACTATCGTGTCTCAGGACTCTAAATTTTCTAACTGATGAGCCATTGTAGGCGCCACAATCAATAAAAACTTTTTTCATTTAAACTTTCTCCATAAAATCATAAAGAGGCTCAATTTCTAAGTTATTATTATACGTATCTTTTGAAATTTTGTGTAGGGCGCTATATGGAGAACCGGGGTGATATGTCGGGTGCTCTATAAGATTTTCTAAATTATTATCCAACTCATGATGAACTAGATAATTCAATGTTAACATCAGCCTGTTTCCTTGTTTAAGTGGCATCCCTTTATGAAACCCGTTTGTTGTGGCAATTAGCAAATCGCCGTAATTAGCAGTTAAAGGTATAATTTTGTCTTTGCCGTATAGTTGTTCTATTTGCTCATCACTCCATCGATGATAATCCAACCAAAAAGGACTCAAAGGCTTCTTTGAATTACTCCCTTCAACATAAGTAAACGGTCCATTTGACATGTCTACATCATTCAAGTAGATAAAAAACTTTAATAATTTTACCGGACTATTAAAGTCATTATGATACAGACACGTTCCTGATGCTATAGAATTTTTACTATCGCTATATCTTAAATTACTTGTGCCAATTCCAGGAAAGCATCCAAAAAAACTGGTGGCTATAGATACTATCCGATTATCGGAAGCGATCTTATTCACAGCTGGAACATTCAAAAATGGCATATGAATATATTGATGTTGTCCGCCATTAGCTTGTCTCACGATATCCGGATTATTTTCCATCAACACTGATTTAGTAGCGTCTTTTACATAGTTTAATACATTAAGATCAAAAAAATTCTCTATCTTGAACCATCCTTTTTCTTTAATTTGATTTGATATCTCTTTGGAATCGTAGTTAGAGAATTTTTCTAATAAATTAGGGTATTTTTTTCGTCGCTCAGTAATACGCTCGTTATACCACTGAACTGATTGAGTACCGCCTTTGTAAAAAGCTGGAGATGTTGGAGTTAGCCAATTCATAACTTATTCTTTGAATCCTTTGTTTTTTATAAACGCATGCTGTTCTTCGCCATAACCCAAATTTTTATATGCAGTGTTTGGATAAAAATTATTAATATGCTCCCAAAGCAATTTATGTTGATCTAAGTAACTTTTAAGAATCACCTCTTGCGAAACTCCATGATAGCATGAAGGAAAGCTATTCTTTCCGGTTTCGAAACCATGGTTACCTTTTATCTGATATATTGGACCATCTAAGCCAATAAAAGAAACTTCTTTACAGCCTAAAGCGCCAGCAAATATAAGCATTCGGGCGCCAATTCCAATCTTGCTGTAAAATCTTGTATGCATACAAAAATATCTTTCGTAGTCGTCAAAGGCGTGCGCTACCCACTTATCGTGAATTTCAAAACCATAATACGGATTATGTTTCTGTCGATATTGTAGAAACTCCTCAGATTGCAAGTCAACTTCGGGCATTATCATTGCTAAATCAACTTTTAAATCTTTTAGTCGCGGGTGTCTAAAAAAATGGTTGCACGACCATATATAATCATACCCTTCAGTGCTCCATTCGGTTTCTTTCGAAGATGGGCCGCCGGCAACAAATAAAACTTTAGAGTCTTTATATTTTTTAAAATAATCTAAATTAGAATACACAACGTTTGAATCCGCCACAACTGATTTAACAATTTTTTTGAAAGATTCTGGATTTGAATTTTTACAGTCGTTTATAACCCAATTGGGAAATGAACTAATTGCTCTATGATGCTGGAAAACATCGATATACATTAGTCTAGTCCTCGCAACTTCTTACGTGCAGGCAACTCTCCGTCATAAAGTCTTTTGACGCCATCACCAAGTGCTATTTCTAATTCTCTTATACCTTTCACTAGTTTTATTAGCCCTTGAGGCTCAAGCGAAGCTAAATGATCAGAGCCCCACATTGTCCTGTCGAGCGTGATATGCCTCTCGACGATCGTAGCGCCGAGGTAAACGCTGGAAACAGTAGTCCCTAAACGGAATTCGTGCCCACTATATCCAACCTCACAGTTGTATCTTTCTCGTAAAGTTTTGATACATTGCAAATTTAATTCTTCTAGGGGCGCCGGGTATGTTGAATTACAGTGCAGAAGTGCAAACTCGCAATCCTCTTCGCGAAGCCACTTAACAGCGGTATCTATTTCCTCTACGGTACTCATGCCTGTCGAAAAAATAACCTTTTTGCCGCTTCTTGCACATCCTCTCATTAACTCTTCATGAGTTAACATTGCTGATGGCATTTTTATAAATGGAATATCGTACTTCTCTAGAAACTTTAAACTATCCATATCCCAAGGAGATGCGGACCATGCTATTTCTTTTACTTTACAATACTCATCTATTTCATCATACTCTTTTTTTCCAAATTCCATTCGATACTTATACTCTAAGTAACTCATTGTTCCCCAAGGAGTTTCGCGTAAAACTGCCTTTTGGTGTTCTGGGACACATACATCTGGATTTCTTTTTTGAAACTTTACTGCATCACAACCAGATAGAGATGCAATATCAATCAATCTTTTCGCTGTGTTCAAGCAGCCATTATGGTTAATGCCAATCTCTGCAATTATGTATGTTCTCATTTTCGATTCTCCTTCAACGAATCAATGTACAATGTCTCGCACAATTCGAATTGCCATGGATAATCAATATCCAGACATTCACGCTCTTTCATTGGATAGAGTTCAATATCCCCAGGTTTTTGAAAATCACCCATCCAAATACCATTTTTAATGGGCTCCATCTTCCCGGCATAAAGACAATGTGCAGCCTCATAAGTAACCTCAACTACTTTTGTGTTCATACATGCCTCAGAGGCAGGCCATGGTGTTTGTAGGGTGCCATCTTTATTCCAAAAATAGTTTTTCTTTTCCATAACACCGAATAATCCTTCTGAATCTGTTTGCATGTATGCCTTAACAAACCCGTCAATTGTCGATGTCTCTAGAAAAGGTGTGCAGCCATTAACTAAAACACAATACTTAAATGGTAACTTGTCCCACCACTCGTACATATCAGTCATAGGGGTTCCTTCTGAGTTTGCAGATTTTTCACTTCTCAAAAAGACATTGGCGCCTCGATTGTTTGCGATATCAATTAGCTCCTGCTCATAAACAGAAACATAAAAATTATCTTTAGGTATGAAATTTGAATCTAAAACTTTTTGTATTGATAAATCAAACAAGGTAGTCCCGGCAAAAGGTTTAATCATTTTTTGCGGGATTCTTTGGGAACCAAGGCGCGCTTGGATAATAACACATATGTCCTCTAAGCGCTTCATCAGTCTCCGCGGTGTATCCTATGACTATCACTATCAAAGTGTTGCGTGGAAAACTCATAAAGATACGAATCTTCTAGGGCATACATTTGATGCCTTAAGCCAATCGGTACATAGAAATTTTGCCCTGCTTCCAAAATAATCTGTTTAGCTAATTCTGGATTATCGCCATCGCTATACTTTACAATCATTTTTCCTGACTGGAGATAGAATACTTCGTCTTTCTTTTTGTGGAAGTGCCAAGAACACTGCTTTCCTTTCTTAAAGAATAATAGTTTTCCGCAATATTCCTCTTTGTTTACAATCCATTTTTCATATCCCCAGCCTTTTTCAACATATTTCATTGGAGGATGAATAAGGTGCTCTACCATACTGATTTTCCTCCATCAATAACAACATTTTCTCCAGTCATATAAGAGCTGGCATCTGAGCACATGAAAACGATTGCACCCTTGTATTCGTCGATGTGTGACATTCTATTCATAGGAATTATGTTTGTTAATTTATCCACAAACTCTTCCGGATGATTGTTATAAACAGCAGTAGGGCTGATAGAATTCACTCTGATGTTCTTTTCTGCAAAATATACAGCAAGATACTTTGTCATTCCTACAATTGCCCATTTTGCTGCTGAGTAGGTGATTGGCTTGACGTTCTGCATGTTTTCATCAACGTTATCTTGACGATACAGCCTTTGATCTGGCGCAATAACTCCAAGATCGGATGCTATATTTAGAATAACTCCACCACCATTTTCTAGCATTTTATTTGCTACAGACTGAGAACAATAAAATGTGCCATTCATTGCGGCGTCAACACCTTCCTGCCAATATTCCGGAGTCATTGTTTCGAACCTACTGTCGGGTGTTAAGCCGCCGCCTTTTTTAACTTTTGGATCTTTCGCTGCGTTATTGATTAAGATATCAATTTTATCGCACAAATCTACAACAGCTTGAACTGACTTAGGATCAGTTACATCCATATGGTATGCACGCGCAACGCCGTCGCCGTATTTTTCATTTAACATCTTTGCTTTTGCTTCTACTCTATCAATGTGATGATCTGTTAGTACAACATTGCCACCAAACTCGATAATTGCTTCGGCATGCTTAGGCCCAAGCAAGCCGCCGGCACCCGTAATCATGGCAGTTTTTCCAGTTAAATCAAATACTTTACGAACACTCATTATACAACTCCTTAAATAATTTTGTATGATTTTTGATAGTCTTCTCTTCTTCGCCAAAGTTCCCTCTTGCAGTTTGAAGAGTATATAAACCATTATAACTCAATTCTTTTAATTTGGCAAATATTTTTTCAAATTCTGTTGCTCCTGTTAGCGGATTAACTGTTTCATTATCCCTGTTTCTGTCTTTTAGGTGAACGTTGTTTATTTTTTCATGAAATAAATGTAAATATACATCATGTTCTACCCCAACCGTTGTCATATTGCCGGTATCATACGTTAAATAGAAATTATCACGCATAAAAATTATGTCAGCAATTACGTCCATCTTGTCTTCAATTTCAAAAGAAAAATTTAATTTACTATATTTGTCAGAAAACTCTTGAATCTCAATAATGAACTTATCTCTCTTTTTTATGTCGCTCATACTGGACTCTTCTAAAATTGGAATGGTGACATTTTTAATTTTATTACGAATTGCAGCTTCACAAATTGGAGTCAAATTATCGGATAAGAATTCAGTATCTATAATTTTTTCACTCACTAGATTGTCTGCACAAATAGAGCTAATTGAATAGTTGCTTAAATCTTCAGTGAAAATTGGATTATTCTCAAAAGATTTTTCAGTTACAATCCACTCAATATGATTTAAGCCCATATCTTGCAGTAAATCAAATTCCTTTTTCCAATCCGAAGGAGTATCCTGAAACCCCTCTGTTGGAGGAGATAGTCTACCTTGTATAATGCCCATTTTCATTGAATGTTTATCCTTGTTAGTTGTATTTCATTTGATATCATCTCACCGTCAAAAGATATTGAAAATACAATATGCTTAGCTATTTCTTCTGGATCAATAAAGGTATCAAAATCTTGATTTTTTACTTTTCTTCCCATCTCTGTTTGAATAGAGCCCGGAGAAAAACAGAATGAGCGTATGTTTTTAGTCCTATATTCGTCGTGTATTGCCCGTGTGAGCCCAAGTAAGGCGTGCTTTGACGCACAGTATACCGAAGTGTTTTTAAAGCCATTGTAGGAAGATGAGGAGCCGATATTGACTATTCTGCCCCACTCATTTTTAATCATGCTACCTACAAGATCTTGTGTTAGCAAAAACGGAGCACGAACATTTAATTCAAAAGATTTATTAAAATCTTCAATTTCTGTGTCTTTAAGGGCTTTTACAACAAAAACACCCGCACAATTAATTAAAACATCTATCTTTCCTAAGCACTCAAGTGCGGAACTTGATAATTGTTTCACTTCACCTATGTTTTCTAAATTTGCCGTCATATAGAAAACTTTATTTGTGGTGGCTATTTTAGTTGCCAATCTTTGAAGTTTTTCTTCATCCCTGCCGGTTAAAAATAGATTACAATCATGCTTAACAAATTCAGCAGCGATGCATCTTCCAAGTCCGCCAGTGGCACCTGTGATAAGAACGTTCTTATCTTTTAATATGGGAAACATTTCTATCATATAAACTTCTAAAAATATCTAAGTTTATCTGCCACAGCTTGCTCTGCCGCTGAGAATGTTTTCATGCCTGTTCCAACGATCGTAGATGCTACCGAAATCTGTTCAATCAAGGCATTTAGCTCGTCAGGCTCAATTGAGGCAGACTGATCGGAGCCATACATTTCCTTATCTAAAGTAATGTGCCTTTCAATTGCACTAGCACCCATAGCGACAGCCAACATAGATGGTAATGTGCCGGATTCATGTCCACTATAGCCAACAGGACAGCTGTATCGATCTTGAAGAGTTTTGATCAAATTTAAGTTGCAATCCTCGTCGGCGCAAGGATACGTTGAAACACAATGAAACAATGTGTAGGGACAATTACATTCATTAAAAATATTCACCGCATGATCAATATCTTCAAAATTACACATTCCAGTGGAAATAAATGTATGCCTTCCTTCACTGGCAATTTCTTTTAGTAGTTCAGTGTAAGTTAACATCGCTGATGCCACCTTATTAAATGGAAGATTATATTGTCTCAAAAAATGTTGACTTTGAATGTCCCATGCTGACGCAGACCATAGAATGCCAACTTCCTTACAATAACTATCAATTATATCGTAATCTTCTTTGGTAAATTCCAAGCCTTCCTTTTGCTCTCTTTGTGTAGTACCCCAGGGACTTTCTCTATTTCCAGCTAAATACTCAGCGGTGTAAACTGTATCAATGTCCCTTTTTTGAAACTTTACAGCATCACAGCCGGCTGCAACTGCCATGTCTATAAGTCTCTTGGTTATATCTAAATCGCCATTGTGATTAATGCCTATTTCGGCAATAAAGAATGGTGTCTTTTGTCTTGTGTTGTATGGATCGAATAATTCCATGCCTTCTCCTTGTTAATCTAATTTTACTCTTTCTATGCCTTCATATAGAGTGCTTATATCGGATACTAATTGTAATTCAATTCCATGTTTTTGAAGCCAGTAGAAAACATCCTTTGAAGATTCTCTTCCGGCTTGTATTTCCCAATCCAAAACATCTCCTCGATTAAACAAATCTTTTGTGTTTCCATAAAAATGTTGATACGTATCTTCGTTTACATTATCGTTGGTAAGATCCCAACCTAATCCAATTATCCTTTTTACCCCTAAATGAACAGTTAAGAAAAGTACTGTTTCTAACATTATACCCGGTCCGCAAGGGCGTGTCAAGGAATTAGAGAACAAAAAATCATCGAATTTTTTAGTTAACGTTACAAATTCATTGTTTATTTCAGTCCGAATTGGAATTTTAAAAAACAAATCATGTTTTTGATAAGGATGCCAACGTTGCCCAAGATCGTAATTACTGCTGGCAACAACAATTGGGCGAGTATGCTCATCATATGTGTAATGCTGCAATATCGGCTTACCCGAAGGCATTGGCAGATTTGCGCAATTAAAAAAGTGAAAATCTGTTACACCTGGAAAAACATCATAAGCCTGTTTGACACTGACTGTTAGTTTGTCTGATAAAAACTCTTTTAGGAAGTCTTCTGAATAATTCCCTAAGCTTGGACCGCAATTTAAGATGTAAGCCGTGTCGCCCTCGTAAGAATCTTTTAAAATATCAACCTTTCTTTGTAAGTCATTGGTAAGTGATATTTTTTTTCTAAGCCTGTTTCTTTTAAGAACATGTTCAGAATAAGCACCATTTAGATCACCAAAGACGTGCTCTACTATGTCTTTTCCTATCTTTTTAGCATCAAAGTTATGATTGTTCAATAGCGTTTGCTTTAGTTTTTTACCTTCTGCGGCTAGTTTATCTTCTTTCCACATATCGTAGGCAAGTCTTAATTTTTTCCTGGCGCTTGAAACACTTGGCTCATACCATTCACTATCAATAGAGTAGACTGGATTTGGCACAAGACACGTATCCCACATTCCGGATACCATGAATTTATTTTCAGGATCAATATAATCTAAATGCCCACCCTGATCGGGTACAATCACTGGTAATTCATTTAAAATTGCTTCAAAAATTGTTAAACCAAAACCTTCACCGCGGGGCAGCAGAGCAAAAACATCGCTATTTTCGTATAGCCATTTAATATTAGAATCTTCCACATAAGATGGCAATAATAATATGTTATTTTTCTTATCTTCTAGACTTATAGAGTCGCGTATGCCCTTTACTGTATTTGCGATTTGTTCAACAGTTGAGGCTTCAGAAGATTCAAACGTTTTTAATATCAAAACACAATCATCGTGATTGCCTAGCTCTGCTGTGAATGCAGCCAATAACTTATCAAAGCCCTTGCGATGTGTCCATTGAGACATTGCAAAAATCACAAACTTATCTTTTAGATTATTAGGTAAATTTAGTGGCTTAGATTTTACAAGATCAATATCATATATTGGATGAGGAGCTAAAAGAACATTGTCGCAATATTTTGAATACAATTCAACATTCATTTCACATGCTGTGATAATGCTGTGTGGCTTGAGCCATTCAAGCGACTCTCTCCACTCGTTGCATATGTCAGTTGTCTCCCATACAACCAAATGATGATTTCTTTTAGATGATTTTATTAGTTTAACCAAGCATGGCGTTTTGATACCATCTGTCGTTTTAAAACGTTCGTCAGCAAATAGAGGCATTGGAGTTGGCATATGCCAAATACACTCATAATCATTGTTTTCGATAAACTTAGAAATTTCCTCATCATCAACAAAGGAGTATTTTTTAATCAACTCTTGCTCGCGAGAAGTGAGACTCGTCAGCTCAACTGGTGCCGCTATCGATGAGTATATTTTCAAATCTATTTCTTTATCATCAATAGCTAAGTCCAAACAATCTAGATATCTGCGTGCTGCGATACCATACCCAGACAAATCTAAAAATTGAGCACAATAAATTACTTTTTTCACAATACGAAAACCTGTGCTTCTTGGGGTTCAGCTTCGCCAACAACTGAAATGATCGAATCAACAAATTGTTTATGAAGATCGTCTTCGTTAAATTTATCTCTCAGGAATTCAGCATGTGTCTGAACATAATCGATGTTGTTGTTAGTCACATCTTCATAACATAGCCTCATTTGCTCCTTTGCAGAATTTTCTCTAGCATATGCCCATTTGCTGTCGGGCTGGATGATTCCCTCCCACACTGCCTCTTCTTGGACATTATTGATATCAAATGCAACGTTGTAAAATTGACTTTTATTAGAATCGTCGATTAGAAAATCTAAATGCCCAGACCATCCAACAGAAACAACAGGAATACCAGTGTATGCTGCTTCGAATAATGGCAATCCAAATCCCTCGCCGTGAGCCAAAGAAACAAAGGCTTTAATCTTGGGATGCGAATAGAGAGAGTGTACTTCTTCATCTGTCATATCCCCATGAAGTAAGTATACCTTACATTTTCTATCCTTAAGCTCCGGTACATCTTGCATAATCTTGTGAAGCTTAACTTCCGTGTTTATAAAATCAATATGACTATTTTTAGCCATATTAGTCTTTACCACTAATCCAACTTCTTCATCTTTGAATTCTGACATAAACCATTTAATAGTATTTGCTATGTTCTTTCTTGGACCATATTGAGATACAATTAAAAAATTAAAGTCATATTCCAAATCAAGATCAATATTTGGTAATTTGGAATAATTTTTTGTTGGATAATTTACAACATCAATAGGAACACTTAATCTGTAATCGAACTCTTCTTTGGTTTGTTCATTTACGGCTCTATACACAGTGTTTTCAAATATATTCTTCGAGTGCCTGGAAACAACAATCAACTTGTCTACAATTTCATTCGAATTTTGCAGCCACTGGGGCGCCACTTTTGTTGTTTCGATGCCGGCAGTATAACCTATATTAAATCTTGCAATTTTTTCAAACTCGTTGGGGATTGTAACCTGCAGGGATGCATCGAATTGCCCACCTTGTTGGATATGTGCAATTGTTTTTTCAATTGTTTGATCAATCCAAGTACGCTCGTCGCTTACATCGTTTACCCAAGAAGTTTGCCCCCACTGTAGCGGCTGAATAAAAATATTAAATAAGTCTGGGCGGCTACGAAGGGCGCGCAGTGCAAATCGCGTTTGTTCTCCATATCCACTCCGAGTCAATAGTGGGCCTTTTAGTAAAATGCTTTTTCTCATGCTATCTCCTTTAATGTCCAACGAGAATAATTCTTTCGGCTTTCCCAGGAGCCATGGCTTTCTATAATTTCATCAATTTTGTTTATCCAGCTATTTTCAAAGGTTTCAAAATTGTAATTTTTTTGAATATGATTGATGCCTAATTGAGCCATTTTTTTATATCTTGGCTTGCTTAATTTAAGAGCCTGGGATAATGATTTTTCAAAATCTTTCTGATTTATTCTATCTTCATAAATGTAAGGTACCTGCAATGAACCAATGATGGATCTACTGCTAGGTTGAATTCCCCAGCCGAACCAATTTTCTCCGTCTGTTACTTGTTCTTGCAAACCTCCAGTCATGTTTACAATAATAGGAGTCCCGCAGGATAAAGACTCTAAAGTAGCCAAACCAAAACCTTCTGCATCAGAAATATTAATTGTATAATCAGCCATGTTGTAATAATCAGCTAATTCTTGTGGGCTAACTTTATTGGTTGACAACAGCACTTGCCCGTCTGTTATTCCTAGGTGTTCAATTAAGTGAGGAAGTGGTTGCCCATGGGGATCTTCAGCATCAGTGTGCATAAGCAATGTTGCCTTGTCATGCCCAACTTTATCAAGCCACTCCTTGAACCACCAAATTAATGTTCCAGATTGCTTTCTGCGAGCATTTCGATTATTCCAGAAGAATATTTTTTTATTTGGACTTCTAAATTTTTCGCTAGCTTCTATAACTTGACGTCGAATGTCCTTGACTTTTGCTAACTTGTCTGACTCTGTATATTTGTAAAAAATTGAAGAGTTAACAGCATGGGGAATATACCCTGAATAAGACTCCGGTGATGCGGTTTCGACTATTTTTGCTGAGACTTTTGAAATAGCAATTACTTCATCTGTAGAATCATACCACGCTTTGTTGAAGTACGGTATCGGAAAATTGTCCCAAACATGATAGTATACCATGGGAACATAAGATCTCACCTCATTCTCTATTTCCCACAGCCAATCATAAAAACGAGGATCTGTCATAAACCATAACAAATCTGGGCGTTCTTTTTGTAGAATCGAGCGAATAATTTCGCTATTTCCATAATTATCAACCGGGATGATTACAAAATCTTGCCCCCAACCGTCGACGGCAACTGGAGTATAGTCCTCATGTTTCATGGCGCCGCCAAGACATACAAATTTATATCTGCCCGTCTTGAGTAGCGCTTCGATAAAGTATTTTGTTTGTCCTGCTACACCGGATGGTGATAACGGATGATCTGATAAAACCAAAATTTTCTTTTTTTGCATTTATTAATTCCTTATGAGCAATGTTTTGTGTTATAAAATTTACAGCCGTAGCCCTTAGTGCATGACAGCTTATTCTTAATATAACGTTGTTTTTTGATATTGTATAACGCTTTGTTTAATAATTTAAGGGCATTTTCTGTCTTTCTCGCACCAGAAGTTACTCTAAAAAATTCCACCCTATTTTTATTGGCGGTTCTCTTAAGTAGTGCAAAGTGAGTTTCTACATCTTTTGGATCTACATTCATTTTTTGACAAAAGTAGTTTTTATAAAGTGTTAATTGGTATGTAACCATTGGCTCTGCGCGCTTTCTGGCATCCCAGCCCCAAGAGCAAGTCTTCCAATCAAAAATATGTATTTTACCGTCTGGAGTTGCCACTACAGCATCGATAAATCCTTTGAATTTATATTCATCATGCCCTTCAATATCTTCCATCAAGGGCATCTCTACAGCAAGAACCTCAAAATCTTCAAAATAGTCCGACAGTGCATCGTCAATTTCTGGGATGATATCATTCCCTTGCTTCATCATTTGGTGAACTAGTTTATTATCTACATCATCCTCTAATTCAGAAATGTTCTTTTTCAATTCTTGAACAAAAAAATCTTCAGATAATTCCTCTTCAAGTAGTTTCTTTTCACAAACGGAGTGAAGCGCGGATCCAAAAGCGGTGTATTCGTTGCCAGTAAATCCATCAATACCATCAACACGTGTAAGTTTGTGATAATACGGACAATGTGCCCAGTCTTTTAATTCAGAAAATGATATATGTGCCATCTAAGCCTCAATGATGTATCTTCAATATAACATGATACTTACATGGAGTCAAGTAATTCTTGATTTTGAATATTAATTAATTTTTCATACACTGCTGGAGATACTTTTTGAAGAAAATTATGATTACTATCTAAATAAAAATCTGTAAATGCTGTTGCAAAGTATTCTCTTAGAGAGGTTGCTGCGTATACGTTAATAAACAACCCTTGCATTACTCTTGCTAATTTATCATATCCAACTTTTTTGTGGAGAAAATCATCAAATTCTTGATTATATTCAATCTCGTTAAAAAATGATTTAGGCGTCTTGTATCCCATATTCCACAAAATATCATGCAACATTGCTCGCTTGGCAAGAAATTCATTCTTGATTTTTTCATCCGCATATAAATAATATCCATGCGGTGACTCGATTGAGTGCGCCACTTCGTGCACAAGATCGTCATACATATCATCTTCGTCATCTTGTAGATTAGATACATATATTGTTCCGCCATCATAAAAAGCATTAATATCACGCTCTTCAAATTCCTTAAACCAACCCACAATTATCATTTCAATTTCTTCTAAAAGGTGTGCAGGTAATTTTGATTCTAATTTTGCTACAACATTCTCTACATCAATGTCTGACGCAACTGGTTCTTTAAAATAAACGTGAATGCCTGTTGGCGTGTAGAAGTCACTGTTCTTTTGTTGTGAAGTCTGGTGTTTTTCCATCAAGTGTTTTATAAGCATCGTCTAATCCTAATTGATAACCACGCAAAAAATTCTCTTCCGCAAAAGCAAAAACAAACTCTGGGAATTCGTGCGCCATTGTTTCTGCAATCATATTTACGGTAACCTCTTCCTTGTCAAACTTTGTTCCAACATATTCAACAAGAATATTCTTTAGTTCCGTATCTGATTTAACTGCCATGGCTAGCATTTCATTTGAATGAGCTTCTTCTTCGCTTATAGCTGCATCAAGAATTTCTTCGATATTAGTTACTTTTTCTTTACTCATTGTAAAGTCTCCTTTATTAATATAACATACAATAAACTATTTTACAAGACTTTTGAAGCAAGAGTTGCTAATTCAGATCTCTCACCCTTCTTGAACGTCATATGTCCTGCGATTGGGTACTCTTTAAAGCTTTCTACTGCGTGTGCCAAGCCGTTTGAAGTTTCATTAACATAAACATTGTCAATTTGCTCAACATCACCAGTAAGGATAATTTTAGTACCCTCGCCGATACGTGTAATAATAGTTTTAATTTCGTGTTTGGTTAAATTTTGTGCTTCGTCTATCACAATAAATGCGTTAGAAATTGATCTTCCGCGGATGTACGTAAGCGCTTCGATTTCAATTTTGCCTTTTTCCATATACATCTCTAAAGACGTCCTATCTCCCATAAGAAATTTGAGATTGTCTTGAATAGGCATCAGCCAAGGAAGCATCTTCTCTTCCATAGTCCCTGGCAAGAATCCAATATCTTTTCCAAGTGGCTGCACAGGACGAGAAACTATTAATCGTGAATAGTGGTTCTCATCTGTACGCAATCCTATTGTTTGCTGTAATCCGGCAGCAATTGCTAATAATGTTTTACCCGATCCGGCACGTCCAACTAACGATACAATTTTAATGTCGGGATTCATTAGCATATCGATGGCAAATGCCTGTTCCTTATTGCGTGCGTCTATCTTCCAATCATGAATATTTTTATTAACTACATTCTGGAGTGGTTCATGGTGATTTTTAAATTTTGCTAACGCAGACTTTTTATCATTGGCGTTTGACACCATCATAACATATTGATTTGGATACATAGGTTGCTCAGCTTCGTCTTCAGTAATCATTATATCTTCGCCTGCATAAAACCGATCAATAACCTCATCATCAAAACATTGAACAATAAATCCGTTATACAACTCTTCAAACGATGGGGCAGCTTTTTCAGAAATATAATCCTGCGCTTCTAGCCCAATAGAGTCGCAAATTACCCTCATATTAATGTCGCGAGAAACCATAATTGTTTTTCGGTTCTCACAGTCTGATTGAATTGCTTTTGCTGTTGCTATAATAGCATGATCTGGGTGTCTCATATCTAAGTCAGGTGGGAATATCACTTCCTTCAATATTGCATATGAAACAACTTTTAAAATACCCATACCTTTACCGATACGAGCACCTTTCTCTAAATTTGCTTTCTCTCTTAAAGTATCGAGTGTTCGAATGAATTGTCTAGCATTAGAACCAACTGAATCTTGTCGCTTTTTGTGTCCATCGATCTCTTCCAACACCTTGAGAGGTATGAAAATATCATGATTATCAAATTTGTAGATTACATCAGCATCTGTCAAACAGACACTCGTATCTAACACATAATTTTTTTTAGCCATACACACCTTGTCGAGAGCTTACCATAAATAGTTTACCAAGTAAAATGCTCCCCTTCGGGGGAGCACTTAAGTTACTTAATTTCAATCTTTCGAATTTGTTCTTGTGTGCTGGTTGGTATGATCTTGGGGATCGTGATTGTCAATATCCCCTTATCATAAGCACCAGTAATGGTTGTATCGTCTAAGTTTTCATCTAACTTAAATGATCTCTGAAAGGCTGACCGCTTGAGTTCGCGCTTTACATACTGTTCATCTCGAATGTCTTCGTGTTGATTTGATTCTCCACGAATAGTGAGAATCTTATTATCAATTTCAACATCCACCTCTTCCTTATCTAATCCGGGAATTGCAGCTTCAATAATCACACATTCATCATTCGTGATTACATTGCATTTTGGATATGAACCTTGTACAAAAAAGTCGTTACCAAACTCTTGATGAAGTGTTGGAAACATATCACCAAGCATAGTGTTGAACAATTCGTCAAACGGTGTTAAGAATTCCCTTTTTGAAATATTGCGTGCGGGAAACGCAGG
>CEUT01009564.1_pt1 | contig 66069 bp, 59 predicted proteins | sample 531401 | NCBI WGS metagenome assembly CEUT01 (sample SAMEA2622821, study PRJEB7988) | marine metagenome | biome: marine biome (ENVO:00000447); feature: surface water layer (ENVO:00002042); material: "saline water (ENVO:00002010), including plankton (ENVO:xxxxxxxx)" | depth 5 m | reverse complement strand
TCATTTAATATATCCGAAATAATATCATCTTCTTCATCATCTTTTATCGAATCTATTTTAAATGTTATACAATGTGGTAAATAGTCTATATCCTTTGGCTGATTGTACATTATAAAAATGTTCTGTTGTTTCTTTTGCCAGTCTTCTGAAAAGTTGGGAGACATATCTAAAACTGTTTTAGTATAAAACCTAAAATAATTGTCGTCATATTTTTTAGGCTCAGCACCTAACATTTGACTTCTCTTATCAAAGACTTCGTTATCTTCATCTCCAAGTCTGGCTGAGACTTGATAGACCTGTGAGCTGCCTAGACTTCCGCCTATATTTTCAATATCATATTTTAAAGAATAACTATCTCCAAAGTATTTTAAATAGCTCCACAACAAACCAGACGGCAAATTCATTTCATTCATAGTTCTTGTGATGTTTTCATAATCAAAAAACTCATAGTTGTAGATATATTTTGTGTCTATATTGGGTCTTTTTATTACAAAATCATGATATGTAAAAGATCCTTCTGGTAAGTCTGCTACTTCGTCCCTATCTTGTCTAGAGTTAAATTTTACACCTATCTGTTCTGTTCTTCTAGAAGAGTGTGGGGAATAGGTCTCATTCTTAAATACAACTGAATAATTAAGGTTGGGTGGCTCGAGCTCCATATCGGAGTTGTAATAAGTGCCAATTAGTTCGTCCAGCCTGTTTTCAGTAGGTACTTGTCGGAGTCTCGTTCTCAGATTCTGTAGTTTCTTGATTATCATTTATTGTCTCTTGTGTTTCTTCAAAGTCTAGTTTTTCAAATGCATATAAACCTTCTCGTAATATGATAGCAACACCTTGAAAGTTTGGATCTTGCTCTGCTTCTTTGGTTTTAAATTCTTCATAGCTTAATGGGTATAGATTAAGCATACTTTTGTATAACTCGTTCATCTCATCTTGAATTTTATTGCTCATGGTGCATCACCATCCTTTACAATAAATACTCTATTTTTTATATTTTTTTTCTGTATTTCTTCATATGAAGAGTTTAAAGACGATAGTATATTTATTGGCTCCGCTTTGCAAATTAAATAACCTTTGGTTGCTTCTAGTTTCTCTCTAGTTATCGGTTTGTACTTTGGATCACTAATATTGTTTAGACCGTAAACTTTTGGAAAAGATGATAGATAGGAAATTTGTATAACATTAAAGTACTTGTTAAAAAAAGCATCTCTGGTTTGTAAGTTCTCAAAAGGATCTATATTGCCAAAATCTTTTAAGAGTATTGCCTTGATAGGTGCTGGTAACATTATTGGAGATATATTTGCAGCTCTTATCGAAGTTAAATTTGGATTCACCCCTTTGTTTGAAAATAAATTCAAAACCGTTTTAGAGATTTCTGGTTCTTCTTTTTGAATAAATACTAAAAGATTATCAATACCTGTTGCAAACAAGCTCGTATCTCCTACATACTCTCTAACATCATTTGAATCAAGCGTGGTGGTCTTTCTAATTTGAATGTTTGGTTTCGGAGTTGATACGTTTAGACCAATACTTCCTTGACTAAATGCTTTAACTGCTTGAATCTGATCAATGGCTTCTTCATCTATGCTGGTCAAGTTTACTTTTTTTCCTTGAATTGTTGCTTGAGTTGGAGTTAAGAATGAGAAACTACCATTTGGCGAGAGAAGTTGTGAAATTTGTTGGTTAGAATAGTTTGGATACTGTGATGGATCGATAATGTTCAAGTCGTTCATGAACTCACCTAGGTGGGTATCGACTCTTTCAAGCAAGGCGCCAGTGTAAATTTCCCTGCTCATTTCCGGAACAAAAGGATTGTCTGGCCCACCAGCTGGTGGAGGCAAATAATCATAGTATAGAATATCCTTATAAATAGGATGTTCGGTTATTTCATAAGATGAATACGTGTACCTATATATATTACTATTGGACGATGGTAAACTGTTATTAGAGAAGGTGTTTCCATAAGAGGTCAAGTCATATTCCTCTCTGATAATTTGTATTATATTGAGTATTCTTAATATAGCAGTTCCCATTGTCTCAGGTGATGCTGCTATTGGATTCAACAGATTAAATAGAGTAAGGTAATCTTGTCTTGTGTCATTAGAGCGTTCTATAAATCTAATAAGATCTGCATATAGTTGCGGTGCTCGAGTCCAATAAGCTTTTCTTTGCCTTTCAACATCATCATCCCCTTCATTATATATTAATCCCTGATCGCTTTCAATAACTCCAAAGCCATATTCCTTGTTTATTTCTTTAAAACCTTCTGGTGTCATTGTGTGATATTCATGATCATAAAACTGTGAGTTATTGTAAAACATTTGAAAACTGCTTTGAATTTCTGATAGACAATCTTGCATTTCAAAAATTTTGTCTTTTAACATTTCATCTATTAACGAAATATAGCCCACTTCAACACCATATTGAAAAAATTCTTGTATAAACTCTGAAATGTCATAATCTAATATGGAGTATAAAGATACATCGTTGTTTATCGAGAATGGCCATTTTCTTATTTGAGATTTGACGGGTGCTGATGTTGGGTCTTCATATATAACTCCTGCTTGGTATTCGTAGTTTTTTTGAACAAGATCACCGGGCCACTCAGAAAACAAAATTTGCTCCGTTATAACATCAGCAATACCTGATTGGGTCGAAGTGCCAGCATTTGCTTGAGCCCCATTTGGGAAAACTTTGAGCTCTGTTCTGTTTATTTTTATTTCTTTTATTTCCGTCTTATCATTTATTTCCAAAAAGTATTCAGGGTTTATCTCATATAATTTTCTTCCAACTCCTGTTTTTATGGCTAAGTTTGAGTCTGATATGAACAGATGAAAATACACAGATTCTTCGTCTGAATCAAAGTTCGTTAAAAATGCTGCGTTGACCCAAGCAGGAGCTACAATATTTTGAGGCTCCTCTATGGCATCAAAATTGTCTTCTATATAATAATTTTTTTGGTTACTATAAATTCTTGGTTCTCTTTTTAACACTTCATGTGAGCCTCGTGTTGCTCCGGGTGTAGGATCTTCATGAAAGGAGCCCTTCATCGTCACAGGAAACATTCCAGCTGCCATGTGTGTGTGAACGGGTCCGAAATGAAAATTATCCCCTTGAACATACCGATACATCGACAAGACTTTATCTCCTCGGTTGAATATCATTTCCTCAGTTGTTGGGCCACGATACCAATTATTTTGTGTCCAATCGAATGATGCGCCAACAGTAGCGGCTATTGATTCCAAATCTATCTCTAAATTCGCAGAAATATAAAGCCCATAAGTCTTGTCTTTTGGAATGTCCACTCTAAATGGGATCGGTTTATTTCCAACAAAAGGACCTTCGATGAAGATATCTTCTCCTACTTTTTCCAAAAGACCGCCGATTGAGGGTATCACTGTTGCTCTATCTTCTTTTCTAAATGCTCGAATTCTGATTCTCAAGTGGCCACTTCCTAGATACTCATCATCATCCCAGTATTTTGCGTCAACTCCTTCAAATATTGTTAAAAAACCAGTAATAACAATCTGGTTGTTGTATATTGGAGTTGATGGAATACGTGTTTTAACATTCTTAAAATACACATTCGGTAAGTTTTCAAAACCTATTTTATGTTGGTTTGGATCGGTCATTATTCACAGTCCTCTATGTCTTCTTCTGTTACTTTGCTAAAGTAAGGATTGTAAGCTACATTTTTTGTCTCGTTATCTGGGCATCGCAAGTTTTCATCTAAATAGATATTTTTAACCTCTAGCGAGCCAAATGTTGAACAATAGTCTTCTTCTGGTATGTTTTTGTCTTCAACAATATTGAAAAAATATTCGCAATATTCTTCATTAACATTGTCTTCATTTTGTGTAACTTCCTCAACTTCTTCAACTAGAATGCCATTGACTATGCTTTTAATTTGTGGAATAAACTTCATTTGATTATATTCTTCTTCTGTGCCGTTGATTGTGATTTTATACGCTGCTATTTCGAAGTTTTCTTTGTTATCATAATCACCTTCTGAAATTATTCTTATTAAAGGTATTTCGGGTATTGCCACCAAAACTTTGCCATCAGTATCTGTTGAGCGATATTTATCTTTATAATCTGATACTATAGGCACGTCACTAGCTTCGTCGTATGGTAAAACGGAAACTTTATACTCAACATCTATATCTATCTGAGGAACGTGTCTTGGATTGATATCGGTTTCTAGAAATTTACTTGCCGATGTTATAGAGCCGTTGAATAGATCAACTTTTAAATTAGGTGCCAAATCACTGTCTATCTTGGCGGAGCCTATATGCTCAGTATATCTTTCGTGACTTTCTTTGTTATAATATTTTCTCAATGGAGTGTGCTCTGGTCCGACATAAAGTCCATTAATAGTATCTTTTACCAATATTGAATTTGAATTTGTCTGGATGCCGTTTATGTTACCATTGTGTTTTAGTTTCGGAGTGTCTGATATTATTCTTTTGTGAGTAGATGTTTGCGTTTCGGAAACTCCTCCGGCATCACCATCATACATTATGTCGTCATCAAAAAACTTATACGAGTGTGGCCTAAGTTTACCCAGCGACAACAAATGTCTACCCAAAGGTGTTAATTCTATATGTAATACGTCTTCTTTTTTATTAAAAAATGACATTATTCTATATCCTCTCTGGTTATCGGTACAACAACTCTAGCTGCTGTGTTGGGATCTTTTTCTATTTTAGCAAACTCAACTTCAGCGTCTATCTTAACTAGCTCAACAAGAGAATAGTGGTCATGTGGCCAGTTGTATGTAATATCCTTTTGGAAACCTATAGGATCAAGTTGAACACCTCTGTCTCTTTGTCTGTTAATACTTGTTGTACCTGTTTTTACCAACATTTTTCTCTTATAGTTGTTCTTTGCTTTTCTTTTTGCTTTAAACACTAACCATCTAACTTTAGAATCGAACTCTGTTCCAGTTGCCGATTCGTCCAATATCGTGCCATCTTTGGCGTCTTTAAGTGTCACGGCTCCACCACCCATAAGTTCATGAGCTAAGAGTTCATGAGTAATTGAAACAGAAGATTCAATGTTTTGGTGTCCAATTGTTGGACTAACATTTTGCCATATGTCTGTTAGGTCCTTTCTACTCAATCTGTGTTTGAATTCAAAGATGTACATTGCGAAAGGATCAACTTCATTATATGTGACAAAATCAAATGGTGGTGGTAAGCGATATTTTTTCATCTTTCTGACCATGTCTATGATTGTATCTCCAACTAATTTTCCATCGCCATCAATAGCATTATTAATATCTGTTCGTGGAATAGGAAAGAATTTTCGAACTCCATTTTCTTCAAAAAACGGAATAGCAATCACAGCCTCTTCAAGCATTTTTGAGTTAGCCATTTCTCCAAGTTTTACCGGCTCATTTGAAAAACCCATTAGGTGATTCAGCGAACCAGTCAGTTTAGCAGATGCTATACGTTGTGCATCAGTGCCTGTATTTTTAACAACTGCTCTCCAATTTTTTGGGATGTTGTGAACTTGTAAAAACACACCTTCAGAGCCACTAGGTTCGACACCATATTGGTGCCACATTCCTATAGGAACAGAAGCAGCTCCTTTTGTCGGCATTGTCATGGAGCTAGTTTGCATTGTGTTAAAATTTAATATTGGACACTCAAACTTTGTTTGAATAGCCCACCGTGCATTTGCATTTTCAATTACATTTATTCTGGTAACTCTCTTATCTACTAAACCGTCGCCGTCTGAATCGTACATATATTCATTGGGAATCTCTTCGTCTGGAGGATCTGCTAGGCCAAATAGATTCACAGATGCATCCAACTGCATCGCATAATAGTTAGCGTTGTTGTTGTTTTGGCCAGCTGGTGGATTGTGATCATATAGGCGATAGTATTCTACAGAAGCACTATTAAATATCTCAGCTATTGTATACTTTTTACTCTCAGTTGCTGTAAAGTATATATCTGCGTATGCTGCTCCATGATAGTATGGAGGAGTATACACAAAATTATATCCATTTTTTGATGCATATGTGCCAAAACAAGCTAAAGCAGCAGAGCCAGTTGCTATCTCGGGACCGAATGCTGATGGTCTGGAATACATTGTTAGTGTTTCTCTGGCTTCTCCGATATCTTGAGGAGGTAGATAACTAAAAGAGCCGGTCACAAATGCTCCCCTACCAGAATCCATTGAACGATACATTTTAACTCTCATTCCATATGTTTTTCCAGCCTCAGTATTTCCAAAGTTTGGATTGCCTTGTTCTTGTGAAACTATTCTCGTAAAGTTCTTGTTTTTTAGAAAAAATTCTGGCACTTCTGCTAGGAAGTTATCGACCATAAGTTTATAGTTTCTCTTACCTTGTCCATCCCATATGGCTGAACTTGTAAGGGAGAGGTAGCTAGCACTGTGGAAATCAGCCAAAAGAAATTCTTCATTAGCCAAATATTCTTCGGGATCCAACAAAGCATCAAAAGGAATTCTTTGTACACTGTCTTTACAATGTTGCAAACCGTACAAGTCAGCCACAGCAACACCTTGATCATATGATATGATCCCAAGATTTTGACTGGCTGAGCTGTAAGTTAAAAAGTCACACGCGACGCCAGATTTTATAGTATTAAACAGAACTCCCGGTGCAAACAATGGTTGAAGTAAAGCTTGAGCAGAATGGTATTGTGAGCCATGTGTCGCAAAGAATGTAGCACCATCCTTGAATGTAATATTGTCTGAATAAGAATCATAAAATGTTTGAGCTATCTGAACGGTTCTTTGAGCGGGGTAAAAGCCTTCATAGGGAATAAATTTCTTAACAGCCTTACAAGTCAATGAAATTGTTGAGGGTTTAACCACATCTTTGTGATCTTCAACAACGATATTAAAGTTCTTAAGAAAATCTGACATTGAATAAGTTTCGTAAAAATCTTGTTTAGATGAATCATTTCTATTTTGATCGCCTCCAACAATATTAAACATTGTTGAATTTTCTTCAGTTATACCGTTATTTAAATAAAAATCTATATTTTGTTCCATAGAAAATTCTGGTATGATAGAGTAATCTTTATAAATTGGTCTTAACTCCTCATAGTAATCTGATATTGTGTCATAGAAAGGCTTTTTTCCGCTTTGGATAGGAGTATCCCAATATGCTTCACCGCCAAAAGTTTCCCCAAATGGAATGTTAGAAGATGGCACTAAGTCTGGTCGACCTGATGGATTTGCTACTGATTGTGAATATGTCATAATATGCCTTCTAGAATAAAAACAAGCAGGTCGCAACTTGGCATTAAGACTCAGAGATAAAAAACCACTGTCTGTTTCGTCATAGGCAAAGGAATAATTATTCCATAATATACCAAACGAGTTTGTTTTGTCCACATTGTCTTTTCCATGGTATGTTATTAAATTGTTTGTTCTCGTTAACCATTCTTCAGATACATCCAAAGGCCAAGAAGATTCATGCTCTGGAGAGTTAATAGCGATACTAAAACCATCAGATGATTGTGTTGTTCTATTTTGCCTCGAATCTCTCCAGTATTCATAACGATCATCATCACTTCTTGCTCTTGTATATGATTTGAAAGTATATTTTTCTGGTGGATAAACGGTTTGAGCAAATTTTAAAGACTCGAATTTCTTTATCACATTCGACGGATTCCTGAGTGCACGACCAAGATACATTTTGGAAGTTTGCTTATATGGTTCTGATTCTATATCAGAAACTTGTGCATGAGAATTGACTTCATCATTTGACATAAAAGTTATTCTATTGTTGTAATCTGCAAATAGAGAAACGCGAGACATTGGAGATCTTCCGCTTTGCCTGTATAGGTTTATAGTCAGCGGTTGATGCTTTGAAACCACTGCTGGTTCGTCATATATTTGTATTGTTGCGTCCTTAAGAGCAACTACGCGACGCTTTCCATCTTCAAAGAATATTTTTTCAACCGGTGCTTTTACGAAAGTTAATTTATTATTCTTTCTTTGTCTTCGAGTAATTGCGTTATCGCCTGTTCTTATCTGTTTCCAAGAGCAATATCCCCAAGGGCCATTACGGTGAGTCAACAATATTGGTAACACTTTGCTTTCACTCAAGGATGTACTTATCGAATAAGAAGAATTAGAAGTCGTGCAACCAAAAGTATTGGTGTCTTGTCCATGAGCATTGGTCTCATCCTCAATTGGATCATTTACCAATATGTTCATTCCTATAAAATCTTTAATTAAATTTGCCATCTATTTCTCCACTAGTCTAATGTAAATATGGAAGCAGTTGGGAAATTCAATGTATTATAGTACACTCCGTTTGATAATATTTTTCCTGTTGCATCTGCATATCTTAATGTATATTGTTTACTACCGGTACTACTACCTGTTGGGTGATATTCATTTTTTGTATTATTGTGAATCCAAGGATATTGATAATCTGTTGCTGGTAGTTGTGTTGCCTTGAAGAAGTTATCGTATGTTTTGGTAAAGTTCGAACCACTCACATTCCAACACCTGTAGGTTACTCCACCTCTAATAAGGCCCGGGTCTCCACCATCATCAAATGAAGAGTTTAGAGCCTCAACATCAAACCTAGTCTCTCTGATTTCGCCATTATGTTGTGAACCCGTTGCTGATGCTGTGAATGCAAAAGAAGCAGACAAATTGTCAGCGTATGGCGTAATAGTGACGGTATCAAATATCGTTCTATCTTTTATCGATTGAGACAATATACCCCAGAACTCTAGATTTTTAGAGGCAAAGTTCGATGAATTTGTACTAGAAGAAATTGAACCAAGATCTGGTGCGTGAATAATACTGGTGTCGGTTATTGAATTCTCCAAGTCTACTTTATACCAATAGGTTTGAGTTGTACCACCGCTTAGATATAGGGTTATGCCGTGTTCTTGTTGAACTCCGCTAAAACCATCAGCACCCCCAGTTATATTGTTTAAGCTTGTAAAAGAACCACCTGTTGTTGACATTGTGGCATCTCCAGATATACCTGTCGTTGATGCTGATATTGCGAACGTTGCTGTTGAATTTCCATTGTCCACATAAGAGGCAGTATGGTTTGGTAAATTAGCAGACATTGTTGCTTGCATATTATTCCAGAAAGCTACGTTTGATATTTCCTCACCACTACCAGAACCTGCAGAGGCTGATATCATTATACTACCACCTGTCTGTTGTCCGGCTGGTTGTTCATTGCTGATCTCAAAAACAACACCAGCGATTGTTATTGTGTGCGGATCATTGGCACCAAGTTCACTTTGTCCATCATAATTTGATATACCTCCAAAGGAGCCATGAGCTGATGATATGTTTGGACTATTGCCGGAACCTGTGTTATCGTGAGTAACTAAAAATTCTCTTGTTCCACCGGGCCCAGCGCCAACTTGCAATGCTGAATAATTTGTGAAGCTATCGATTAATGCATCCATATCATTCCAAACTTGTTGGTCTGTTCTACTAGAAGAAATATTAACATCATTTGGTCCCACGGATGCTGTTTTCAAAGTAATAGTCGTCCCAGCGATTTCTATCTGGTGTCCGGGTTGAGAACCAGAAGCTTCTGCTCCTCCTCCAAAGTAATGATAAGCTGTTCCGGGAGTAGCATCGGCATTTATCTGTGGGAATGTAGTGGCATCCACTGCGTCGTTGAGCCAAAGATTTATAGCACTAGGGTTTGATCCTCCATTATTCCAAACTGTAGTACTGTCTGTTGTTTTTATTGTAAAGGTGGCTGTTCCGTCTCCATTGTTGACATACGAAGCAGTTACTTGATTATCAGAAGCAAAATTGGTATTAAGAACAGTTTGGAACTGATCCCAAAAAGCAACATCTGTTGATTGAGCGGACTGAATATATTTAACACTTGTGCCGTCAGTTTCATCGTGTTCAGCATCTATCCTATAAAACAAGAATTTGTGAGAAGGTGGTCCCACTGCGTTTGTTATTCTTATATCATGGCCATCTCTAGCACCAGCAGTATCTACTCCTCCTGTTGTTTGTTGGACTATTGAAAAAGAATCTCCTATTCCTGTGGAGAGAACACCATTATCAGCTGTTCCGTTAACACTAGATGTTATGCTGAATGTTGTAGTTGCTCCTCCCGATCCTGTTGTTATGGTGTCAAAATCTGTATGTGTCTTTATTGCTCCACTTAAATTACCCCAAAACTCTTGGTCTGTTGAAGTATCTGCTGATACTGGTCTGTTGGGGCCCCCACCCCAAACTCCACCAGTAGTTATCTCGAATGTTTCTCCATCAATCACAAACGTATGTCCTGCTTGAACACCAGCGCCCGAAGTTCCACCAGAAAAACCAGACGGACTACCAAATGTATCCCCAGTTTCTGTAACTGCGTCTGTGTAGTCTGTTTGTGTGTTATATGTCATGTTTATACTACCACTATCAGTGGCAGAATTTATATTCCCCTCTGTACCAGAGCCTCCACTCGTTCTGGCTGTTACGGCTGAGATATTGGCTTGAGAGAGAATCTTGTCTTTCACATGAGACCAAAATTCATAAGTGTCGGTTTTAGTTGCATTATGTTCATTCGCTGTTTCTTTTATTATCCCATGAGACACTTTTACTCCAGAATCTGGTGCAACAAGGGTTAAATCAAATTGTCCAAAAGGTGAATAATCTTTATATTCTTGTTCCAATGTTGCTCCATTGCCCAACACGGTTTCTGAGCTTTGAACATAATCTCCATCTAAAGGGTGTCCGTTACTATAACCACTAATACTGACGCCGGTTTCATCTCCTAGTTGCCACCATGCTATGCAATGTTCCCATTCTCGATGAGACAACAAATCTTTCCACCTTCCTTTATTATAGAGTTCTTCAACACGCGAGGATATCATTTTTGTTTTCCATAAAGACACTTGCGTTAAATGACCTTTATATTCATAAAGACTGGAAGCAGCCGGATGGTCTCCAATGAAAATTCTCCTGATAGCTCTGTTAGATGCGGTAGGGCTTCCACTTTGCACACCAGCTGGAACACTAACCGCTTCTCCGTCAATATACACTGCTTGTGAGCCATGAGTGGTCATTTGACTTCTATCTAGTACGATACAATAATGTTGATATCTGTTTGTATCAACAACAGCCGGTATGGTATATGTTATATAATTACCAGTGCCACTATACATTCTGATTTTAAGATCATCTTCATAGAAATAAACAAAAATACTTCTCTCTCCATCAGTCAAGTCTTGATCGCCTGTGTCGTCGGCAAAAACAAAAACGTATTTACTACTATTGTCAGTGTTGGCAACCTTGGCCCAGAAAGAAATTGTCAAATCTTGAGTTGAACCAATTACACCAGCATCGCTAATATCATGGTTATATAAGTAAGGCCCTTGTTCGGCAGCTGATCCGTCAGTTTCTCCAACCCATCTTAACCCTCTTGTTGAATAACGATGAGTATGTCCATCAGAAACAGTTGCTGCTCCTGAGCCGGAACCGAAGGTGTTAAAATCTCCAATATCTAAATAACTGTGGTGTTTAATATTGCTATAGGTAGTTCCGGCGACTGACACAGTTTGTGTCCTATCTATTGTTCCGGCTTTTGTAGCATAATGAGATTTAACTGTTTCAAAGGACATAATACCGTTTAAGCTGGTAGTTGTCACTACGAAACCTGTATCAGTTTCTATGGTGTCTCGATAAGCTGTGACGACATTATTTGTATAGTCGTTAGCTGCTTGATGTTCCTTCATATCGAAACTGCCGGTAAACAACCCCATAACATCATCTAGAAAGGTACTTACTGATTTTGGATTTGTATTACTAAACCTCTGATCGGCCCTATTGATATACAAGCCAAAAGGCGCGCCATCATTTCTTTCGGGATTTTCGTATCCAGATCCGGCATCAAGTTCAACATATTCATTGAGAGGATCAGATGGATTATTATTGGCAGGATTTATACTATAAAACAAATCCCCCGGTGTTGCTTCCAAACTATAATAAGCAAAAATTCTGCTTCTCTTGTTAGAAGAAAGAGTTGAGAGATCTAGCCAAGTTCCAAACGCTGTATCGACAGAGTGAGCATTAAACAACTCGGAAGGACTAGGTAGTAGTGTGGTTGAGACATTATCCGCGTTGTCTGTTGCGACTTTCGAGTTAGTTCCATTGTTCCAATTTGTATCTCCGTATATAATTGTTGGCTCATCATCAGTTACGTCGTGAGGAGTTAAAGAGTATGATGTACTAAACATAATCATCTCATCTATATCAAAATTAAAACAACCGCCATCTATTGCTGTTCCTATTTGTTCTAACACATGAAGTGCACGAGGCACAGAAGTGTTGGCACTCGACCCTTCGTCATACAAAGGAGAAAATGCTAAAGCTCCATTAAACCTTGAGGTAACATAGTGTGTTTTATTTACCCAAAGGTTCCATCCCATTCCTCCTCGGCCACCACCGGAAGCATCATGTGTGTTAAATGGAGATGCTTGAATGGATTGTGCATTTCCTTGATCACCATCAATGTCGGCTGGATCTACTCCATTTGGTACATTAACACCTGCGTCTCCTCCAATATATCCGCCCCCTCCTTGAACAGCACCTGCGTCATTCCAAATGAAATTATCGAAATTTAAAACAAGATGGTGCCATTCTCCATCTCCATAATTAGCTGAATTGAAAAAGCTGTTCCAATATGTTTGAGTATATTTTCCCGCAGTGTTGGATGGTGTTTGGTCAAAATGTCTCTCTGCATATAGGTGATAATTAGAACCTGATTTTTTTACATAAATTTTAATACTGGTGGCGCCATTAGCATCTCTTATCCATAAAATCGGATATACATTAGAAGTATCAAAACCTGACCATTCGGATGAATCTATCCTTATCCAAAACGAAACCAAAAAACCAGCATTATCGCCATCGACGGCGTCATTTGAGGCATTTTGAGTTATTGAATAGTTGTAACCTGATTTTGGAACCCACTTGGTTCCATTGGTTTTTAAATACTTTCTATATTCCCATGTGGGCATATAAAGGTGATTCACGGCGGTCGTGACATGAGGTGCTATAGTTTTAATTACTACTGTTTTGTCAGTGTGTGTGGAGCTAGCAATTTCAAATTCAGAATTATTATATGGACTAGCAACATAGTTTATTGTACTAGTAGTGGAATCACCATAATTTTTTGTATATTTTATCCCAACAGCTGCTCGATCTCCGTATCTCGGAACTGGTGAAATTTGAAAGTTAGCTGTCGGATATGCTGCTGGGACGTTTCTACCTTTAACTGTGAATGAGCCACTAGCAGGGGCGGCATTTATTGATCTTCCAATAATCTTAAATGAGGCTGATGCTTGCTGTCCGCCATAATATGCACCAGACATGTGGAATGAACCAGAAGCTGCGGTGCCATATATCGTAGAGCCTGTTACGGTAAATGAGCCGGTTGCAAATGAGCCCGTATAAGACATGCCCAAAACAGAAAAGGATCCGGATGAGTATGATGGTACTGAACAAGTTACTTCATATTCTTTGTTTTTCCAATGATTGTTTCTATGCTGCTTTTGTCTGTTTGAGAGAATATCATATGAACCCGAAGCGATACCTTCTGAATCTGTATTTGGATGTGATGGTCCGTGAATAGGATCAACACCAAACCTTCCGAGATGTCTTCTTAACATTGTTTGAAGACCTTCACGTTTGTTTATATGACTATCGAGCCTTCTGTGATCAGCTTCACCGGAACCGCTTGAACGAACAGTTAGATTCCTAAAAGGTAAGGCGTTGTATACACTTCGTTCTCCGTCAACTCCATCCAAGAATATTCTTGTTGAGGTCTCAAATGATCCGGGAGCTGAGAATTTGCTTACAATAATAGATTTGGTGGCAGAATTATCATCGTGGTTTCCGGGCTCTTCAGGGGTTCTAAAACCCTCCACAGCTGTTCGAAAGAGGTTAGTACTTACTCCAGCCACATTGCCTGCTGATGAGGCTTTCTGGGCTATTAAACTGGCATTAACCGTTGTATCTGGGAGCTCTGTTTTCAAACCCGGTTCAATGAAGTCTACTGTGTCTGATATTGAACGATATCGAAGGTTGTTTTCCTTCCTTCCAACAGCAGCAATTACTTCATAGTTATTTTTGTAGTTACCCATGACACGCGAATTGCTTTTAATATTTTCAATTGAAAAGTGTCTTTTTGTCCTTCCGTCTCGATACCAACGAGCAATTGGCCTCGAAGGATCGGGATATGGTCCACCATAATCTGGACCGACTAATGCAAAAACACCATCCTTAATGGCCTCATCAGGGGCTTCTCCAAAGAACATTCTCCATTCTTCTGCTCTTGAGTATTGGTCGTCAATGTTGTTTGTAGTTGCTCCTCCACCTTCCGTTATTAACGTCGTATCGTGTCTGTTGATAGTCAAGTGTCGAGATTGTCTCCCACCAATATGTGTCTGAGTGAACGGACCTTGCATTGGTATTTCATTCGAAAGATCTGTTGTATCTGAATGTAAATTTGTTATTAAAGTATCTGTTTTAAAAGAAGCACTTACGATGGCATGATAACCCTGTGGCTCGATAGATGCTGAGAATAAATTAAATGGTCCGAAATGGTTTCCCTTGACAAGATGTTCATAACTATGAGCATCATCTAGGGGATGATTTCCATCTTGATCGGAGTTCCTTCCAACTAACATTTCGAAAGGCAGTTTTTTCTTTGAGATAGTGTTTGTCACATCGTCGCATTGCTTAGTAGAAACTATGCCTTGTCCTGCTCCGATGCCAACAGCAAACACATTTCTTGGAATTCCAAATTCGTTCACTTCTCCATGTGGGCGAATATATTCTTTATATATTTCTCTATTTTTGTTTATTTCGTAATTTATTCCACCATGTATGGTGTTTCTTTGCACTGCATCGAAACTATATGGTCTATTGTGAAAAGACTTAACATCTTGTTCTCTGTAATAAAATGTTCCATCGGCTTTTCTTAGTATATTCTTGGGGAGTGGTCTCTGTGTGTTGATAACTCTGCGAATATTGTTTTCATCTGAGTTTGTGTCTTCGTTTCTTTGACTCTGCCATGCGCAATGAACATTGCTAAGATTGGAAAGTGTTTTGTAGTTCGGAGCATGTCCTTGTCCCCACTGGTACTTTTGTTCATTATGTGACATCATTTGAGCAATTTCAGGTGTAGAAGGGGACAGCATTGGAAACTTATTTTGATGCTTTGGTCTCTCTAGCACATGACTCTCAATTGTGTTCATAATTCCATCAGAAAACCTAGCAGAAGCTGGATATAGTTGTTTGATACCATAGGATATAGAATCATCAATCCATTTGTAAAACTCAAAGAATTTTTCTTGATCTGGTTCATTTTCAATAGATTCAAAAAATTGTTGTCTGAGAAAGTCCATGTTTTTATAATTTGGACGATACTTGTTCTCTGGTTGACCGATCAAGTTATTGAAACCAACAACTGTTGCAAACATTTTTACAACTTCGTCTGATATAACGGCTTGCATGCTTTTTTCGAATGAATAAAAGTTATCTCTAACCTCGTCGTCTTGAAAAAACACTTCAGCTGAGCCGGTAATTACCGCCACCATATCCGATGTGTAGATGGAAGAAGGTATTCTTCTTCTCGCTGTTGAAAGGTATATTTTATCAAATGCTTTGTTTGAATTTGTTACAAAATCTATTCCTTGTCCAAGATGTTTGTTTTTTGTTATTTCGCTCATCCATCCATATCTATTTGTCATTCCGGAAGAACCAGAAGAAACATCGTAAACAGTAAAGCCTCCACCACTATCGGATTGTGTATTGTTTTCAAAGTCCCAATGTAAGGCCAAAGTATCTTTTTGAGGAATGGATACATTATCAATTAAGAATATAGAATCATTCTCAAGTGGGTGACGAACCCCAAATGCCTCAGAATCAAAAGCATGTTGTTGTACTTCTTCGTTGCTAATATAACTCTGCCAATACTTTACATCGGTTACAACAACATCAGAAAAGGTCACAGATGAGCCTGTGAAATTTGTTTTTTCGGCACCAACGAAAATCTTTCTGCTTGAGCTAAGATATAGTTCTCCATTTGCTATTGACGAAGTGCTCATCGTAACTGTGTTATATATTGTATTATCTTCTGTACATACCGCATAAAAATCAACATCTACAGACACTGAATCGACAGCTCCTGTTAGATTCGCCAATGGGTACTTAGAATTTTTAACTCTCAAGGCAATATTCCACTTTTGCTCGTCATAGAGATTTGGAATAACTGATGATGTTAAACGTATTCCATCTGAACCTGTAACAATAAACTGACTATGTTCTCTGTTTGTTGTACTGGCGATGAGAACTTTCAACGTCTTGTCGTTTGAGTGAAACGTATACTCATCATAAGGATATGGGTCTGGATCGATACGGTGGAAACCAATAATAGAAGCTGTTGTGAATGACTTATCGTAATAATCACTTGAGTCTGTTGAGGGTTGCCTAGGAAATAAAACCTCAGCTTCTAAAGTATAAGCAGAGTATTTTGTATTAGCATTTGGATTTTGTATATACCCTTTTCGATAAGCAAGGACATCGTCAAAAGGAGCATCAGCAACTATATCATTAATATCATTAGAATTAGCAGTTCCGTATGAACTACCTTCATCGTCCCCCAACACAGCAGGACCAGCTGAGCCGAAATTTTGCAATGATCTGACATTGTTCGCAGTATCTCCATCAGGCTTCATCCAAATCAATTTTGTTAAACCTGCCGGTGAATATTCTGGAGAGCCATAAGAAGCACTGGCTTGGTGTAAATCACTTACCTGAGATGGGGTAAGTACGCCGTTCCACAATATCACATCTCTAAATTTATTCCGACTCTCGTTAGTTCCATGTCGACTTCCTATAAAAAAAGTTTTGTTGGTTTGTGCTAAATCTGCTGGTGAAGAATATGTTTGTTGTGCTGTGGCTAGATATGCTGGTATCTCAACACCATCTCGATAAAACGATGCTGTGTGTTCATTACCAGAATCGTTAATCTCTAATGTAAAGACATAGTGATACCAATTAGTGGCAAAATCGTCTGAGTCGAATGTTTGTGTTTGGGGATAATACGCATCTAAAAAACTACTTTCACCTGCTGAATTGAGACCTCTATAAGCAATATGAGCTCTAATGGGACTGCTGGGGCTATATTTCATCCTGAGTTGGTTTTGCGTCGGGGTATATGAGGTGTCTCCCAAACTGAATAGTGCTTGATCTATTGCCCCGTCTCGTTTTTTTGGCTTGCCCCACCAACTAATACTGAAAGAACTAGTTGGTGATAGGTCACTCCCATCGAAGGCTAAGGTTCCAGAGTATGCAAGAGTGGCGTCTAAGTGGAGACTGTTATATATTGTGCGTCCCTCACTAGAAGAAACTTGATAAATTGATGCATCCGTATTGTCCGCATTGTTAAAGTTTGCACCATTTGTTTTTACAGATTTGTATTCATAGTTGTCTCTTAATGTATATGTTGCTCGATCAGCATATAGATTGAGTTTAACCAAATCGGAATCAACCCCAAAGTTTTTAAGGTATCTTTGAAAAGACTTTTCTGTTCCTTTTGACTTATATATGTCAATAATATTGTTATAAAGGTTTTGATAGATAAGGTTTTTAACCTCGGTAATATCTCGATCATACTTTTCGTTAACGTCATGTTCCAAAAACTCTTCTACTAAGTTCGCATCCACAAATAAGTTTGGAACAATAAAACCACGATGCCTCAATAGTTGTTGTGAAAACGGATAAGGCTTGTCTTGATCACTAAACGAAACATACTGTTTACCAGTGAAGTCATCTTTTTCTAGTTCGGGACCGAAATACTTTTCATCCTTGATATGATTCATATAGGAAATTTGGGCATGTAAAGTATCAAAATAACTCGCCATTATTTGACAAAGATATTTAATATTCTTTCCTGTGGCAGAATCGTTCTCAACTAACCAAGAGGGTAAAAGGTGATAAAAGAGACTTGTATTCTCATGATCTGCTATGTTACCTAATTCCATAAGTTCTGTCTTCTTAGCACTTACGTCTGGGTGTGTTGAGTATATAATTGGATCTTTGTATTCTCGATCTGTTTGCCCTGATAACACTATAGCAGAGCCGGTATTTCTGGATGTTGAAGTGTATCCAACAAACTCGCCATTCGATAAACGACCAGAATAATCGAGAACAATCGAATCTGTTGTCGCAGTTGTTGTTATACCTTCGTTAAACTTAAAGTACACACCAAGATCGATATTGTCTAAACTATCATCTGTTCCACCTCCAAGATTCACAAACCAGTTTTGTCCGATTTGTTTTCCTGTTCTCTCGGACTTCCAAAAGCGAAATTCATCCATAGAAGAAGATATTAACTGTCCGTCTCCTTTGGTGTCAGAAACTTTAGCTCCTAAAGCTGCTATAACGCCGTTTGTGGACGTCTTAATATCATCCCAAGGGGAAGACACCACTTGTTCTCTATTAAGCACTGAGTCAACGTACAGACGGGTTTTTATACCTGTTGATTGGCTGAGCATTGTTATTGCGTAGTGATGCCAAGACGAATCGGCGATTGATGAAGTCGTAAGAGTGGTTGCTCCGAGACCATAGCTTGATGTTGTGGCATTTGTTGCAAACTCAACATTTATCGGGGAAGTTCCATCTGACGATGCGGATAAAAATATTCTAAAATGTCTGTTATCTGAATTTGTAGAATCATATATAATTTCTTTCTCGGCTATTGATGAATCAAAGCCGGTCTTTTTCAACCAAAACTCAATAGAGTTTCCAACCGTTAAGTCAATCTTTAAGTTGTTTTCTCTCTTGTTTGATGCGTCATATATTGTTGAAAGATCGAAAGTATCATCCAACTTTTTACCAGTCATTCCGTCAGATGCGGTGTGAGGTCCACCCACAACATATATATATTCTTTGTTTGTCGCACCTGTGTAATAACCATCAGCACCTTTTGAGCCGCCACTGGTATTAATACCAAAGTTTACATAACCATTTGTTCGAGGATATAGATTGTTAAAAATATATCGATCAAGATAACTTGAATTGTTTTCAAACTCTTGTCTCTCTGCTAAGGTCCCATCGTATGGATATTGCTGTTGGATTCTGTTGAACGCATATTCATAGTATAGTTCGGCTGATCCGAACTTTGCGAAATTTGATGCTGTCGCGAAGTCTATTGGAGGAATAAACTCTTCCTTTTCTTTTGACTTCTCACGGACAAGCGAAACACCTTCAACCTCAGCCGACGCAGAAGCGATGGTCTCTGTTTCTATTATTTTATTTGTTTTGTTATTTTGGAATAAATCCTTTATTGACATTATTCTACCACTCTAAATTTGAATACATACGGCTGTTCTACGTAAGAAGACACATAGTCGTCATAGAAAGACAATTGTAGCCCGTATTGGTACCCTGTCTCATAAGAAGAAAAGTCAATATCTGCATAGTTTCCTGACACATCGTATGAGAGTTGAGTAAACTTAAGAGAGCCTGTGCTGTATGGAATAATTTCTTCTCCATCTTCTATCCTATATGTTCTATAAACCGCATCTTCAATAATTAGATTTTGTGGCGAATTTTGTGCAACTGTATAAATATTTGGAGACCAGTTCTTTTTTCTTATGTAGAAACGCAGTCTCGCAGTCTGATCATAGCAATATTTAGATTTCAAGTTTCGAATTGTCACGACATACTTTTGATTATCACTATACTCTTCTGCTGTGTGTGTTTTTGGTATAATCGAACCAGTATAATATTCTGTTCCTGCTCCGTTGTGCCAAACATCATATAACTTGCTTTGTGTTCCTGTTAGATGAACAGACGCACTATAAATTCCTGTCGAAGAGTGACCAGCTGTAAATGTTGCCAGAGCAGAGCCACCCAGAGTTTCATATAACGAAGCAGACAATTGTCCAGTACCGATGGCAGGAATATTTGTTAGCCTTCCTCTAGGCTTATTATAGAGATATATTTTGTTTAAATTCTGGTCTGCTGTCATGAGTGAAGAGCTAAAGTAAAAGTTGCCCCTATCGTCTTTCGTAGTGTCATCCCAACGAGCTTCAATAACAGGTCTTTTAAAATAAAACTCCGTATTTCTTGCAAAGAACTTTTTGGTATAGAAAGACTCTGGAGTTGCTTCGTTAGCAGTGCTGAGTTTTATTCCGAAACCATAGTTGTTGTAGTAACCACCAGCCAAACCTTTTATCCATTTCTCAACAATATCAGATACATCAATACTTAAGTCTTCTAAGCCCGTCTCAAATGAACTTGTCAGAGCTTCAGCAAATAGATAATCTCCACCTTGGGTTGCCCAAGTTGAACCAGAGGCTCTATTTATCCAATTGGAACCCTCGCGATTATACGTTAAATCTGTATACTCGACCATATCTAAGCCAGTTCCTTCTTCCCAACTTTGTGAGATAGGAACAATAAAAAGTTGAAAGTCTTCTGGTACTTGTTCTGTGTGAATTGCATTGTATAATTTTAAATGAAACTCAACGCTACCAGAAGCAGGCATTGTATTAGCAGCTCGGCGTGTTGTTATTTCGTCTAAAGGAAAATGAATTAAGACTCTCGCATACTCATATGAAGATGAAGATTGCTGCCCATATATGGAAAATATCTCCAATATATCAGAAGCTCCCAAGTTAGAGCCTGTTCCTCTGGTTGTAAGATTCACTTCGTAAGCGTCAGTTATTGTATTATCAGCACTAGCTGTTATTCTTAAAATTGCCATTACACTGCTGTTCCTTTGATATCGTTGTCTAAGTATTTTATCTCTAAAACACAATTTTTTGGACACACTACTATGGTGCCCTTGTCTGATAATAAATCTTCCATATCAACAGACACTGTTGAGTAGTTAGCTCCTTTTTTTGTTTCCATGGTCACTTTAACGCAATCTATCACACCAACTGTTTTGTTGATTGTGTTATAAATTTTGTTAATATAGATTGGCTCCGCTATATTCAGTTTGTTTTTGAATAAGTTTCTCAACCTTTCGTCAACATCTGCCAACACTGTCATGGAAACCAAGTTTGGATCAATAACAGCTTCATAGGTAAAGCCAACATTGATAATTTTAGCATCAAAAATGTCAATGCCGTCATTCAGCATTTTGTTTTTTGAAAGCCAAGTTTTCAAGTTATTCTTAACAACTGTTTTTGTATTCATTAAGTGCCCATCGGCATCTTCTGAAATGACGTATAGGGCCAATCTTCTGTTTGTGCCTCCCGGATCGTTCACAATATTAGCTCTTTTGATACCACCAAGACTTGGGGGCATTTGATAACAATAAGCTTCATAATCGTTTCTAGTCACGGTACGACCCTGAGCGGCATATATACCGTACGCTCTGTATTTTAGTTCATCGCTTGAGGGTAGGGAAGTGTCCTCGCTAATTGCAAAGTCATTTGCACACTCTAGAGATTCTCTGACATTTAAATACGGAGCGGTGGTTGTGTTTGAAGAATTTGGAAATTCCATAATGGCCTCTGATACTGTATTTAGCTGACCGATGGCGATAGAAATTTGACTTTGAGCGTTACCACCATAGAATATTCGAAGAGTTGTATTTGAAGGAGCAATACCAAACTTGTCGCTGTTAAGAAGCTTGTTTGGATCAAAAGCATCATCAGTTATGTGATTTTTGCCGGTTTGTTTGAGCACTACTTGAGTTGGATCTGTTACGTCCTCAACTATGCCTTCTGTATCTGAACCATATCCGAATCTAAGATATGTACCGGTCTCGTCCTGTTCAAGGATAAACCTTCTTGCAACTGCGAATGGTTTTAAAATTGAAGGAACTCCATCACTTTGAGCAGTCGGGTTCGTTGTCTCTTTGTAAATCACATCATGTGTTAAACAAGGTACTTGATAATATTGATGTCCCTCAGAATCAAAAACAGATTCTATTTCATTTATCACAGATGGTCCCACCCTAATTCTTAAAAATCTTTGAAATTCTCCGATGGTAATGTCCTTATAATAACGATTTCCGCTCTTAACCCTACCAAAACTCCTAATCGCATATTCTGTTGGCTTGTTTGTAGTAGTGTCAAACTTTGAAGCCACAATCTCAACATTATCATCATTAAAATTTACATCTTGTTGTAAGATAAAATTTACACCAGATGTTGAGCCAAACTGTGAGCCTTTTTTTAATATTGGCATATAAGTTGTATCTGGACCTAAGCCAGAAGCTGCGGCTGGAACTAGTATATAAAATGTCAAGTTAGCATATACAGCTGGTCTTCCGTAGAACTTATAACCTAATTGGGCCGATAGTCTTCGCACATTGTCATATTGCAGGGCTGTTTCCAAGAAAGATTCGTTCGCTTGAAAGTCAATATAATATGACATTATATCTCCAACATAAGCAACAGAGTCAAACATCATGGAGCCAAACGAAGATTCGTTGAAATCATTATAACGATCAGGGTAAAATCTTTTTGCATGCTCGACAAGGCTAGATTTTATTGAATCAAAATCTCTGTTTGTATATTTTATTACGGGTTTTTTACTCATTTTTATTTTTCCTAGTAGGAGGTGTCACCAAACAACAAACCAGAATTCAAATTTAAATTAAGATTTAACATATCTTCCAAATCTATATTATCTATTCTGTATACAAGTTGAATATTGATCATATTTTCGTAGTTATCGAGACTCCTTATCGCAACATTTCTTAAACTTAAATAGTCTAAATTAGAACTTACTTGAGAACGTATACGACTTCTTATTCTAGAAAACATATCTTCTGTTTGGTTTTCAAATAAAAATTGTCGTATACCTACTCCATAGTTGGGGTCACTTATCTTCTCTCCGGGATTTGTTAATAACAAATTGGTCAAATGGAATTTAACCAACTCTCTTATATCATCGACGTTTTTATAACCATTTATATCGTCGAACTGTAATGGCATAGAAGGTGCAAAAATCATCTGGTATCCTCAAAGTAAATATTTTCTATATTAAATATTGTTCTGTTTTATTTTCTTAATAATTTGAACACCGGATCATCGCAGTCATCTATGTCTCGAACAACCCTGTTTCCAAACTTTCCTAGATTCAATCTCAAGTCTGGGATCATGTTTTTCAAGAAGCCAAACATTGAATTTTTGTGCTCTCGAGATTCTTCCTCATCAAACTCTTGATCTTTATAAGCAGACTCAAAAGCTTTTTGTAAAAGTTTTTTTGTATTTTTCAACGCTCCTTTCTCAACATTTTCAAATTGATCTGCATCGTTTTTTCCTCTATCACCGTCCCAGCCATCATTGGCTCCTATTGAATTGTAAAAAGATGTATAAAGGGTTGCCATTGCGACTGATAGCGGTGCCTTAACTGGTAGCATTTTTTCAAATAACATTATGAAGTCTTCCGTCTTTACTAGATTTTTGACTAAACAATGATTATCATAGTTATTCACCGAATCTTGACTCAAGAAGGTTTCAATAGTTTCATCAATAAATGGGTGTTCGAAAGATGCCAAAGGTTGTACAATCTTGTCGCCCCTTTTATAAGTCTTCATAAGCTTATTTCTTCGCTCATTACTACCAATTGGTTCATAGTCTTCATAATCATCTGGGAAAACGTAACTAATCCTTATACCAAAGTTGGCGGGAGCATCACCTCCAAAATAATGAGACAGATTCTTATCTTTATGGATTAGTTGAGTGTTTCTAACATATTCTCTAAAATCCTTCAGTTTGACAATGCCGTAATATTTTTCATTTCCTGTTTCTGGATCTAGAACAATTTCCCTTCTAAGGAGAAATGCTCGTTGGTTTGGAGTCAAAGTTTCTCTGTTTTTGTACGTTTTTTCTTGAATATTGACGTATCTTTCGACTATAAGACAACCTTTTTCAGAAATTTCTACTTTCTTATCTTCTGATACTTGGATGGAATCAAAGATATCCGTATCATATTCGGGCTCAATTATTTCACCGAAGCCAGTTCTCTGTCCGGAGGAGTATAACTCTTCAGACGACGTTGTTCCAATACTCAAACTTGAACCTATAAAGAAGTTATTTTGGTGAAACATATAATGTCTTATGTCGTTGATTTTTGGTGGAACTATGTCTTGCAGTTTGTTGAGGTAACGATCCATCTCTTGAAACACAATCCTGTCAAATAAAACACGTACACTATCTTCCACTGTTCTTATGGCAAATATCTTAGTTTGAAGACGAAATCTCTTAAGCCTTGTGAGTCTTGGGTTATCAACTTTTATTATTTGTGTTGCGTCTCCTCCAGCAACTTCATTATATAAATCTTCTTGATATTCATCATACGCTAAAGCATACTTGTAAAACAATTCAGGATTTTGGAAGCTGTTGTCTTCTAGTTTAAAGTTTGCAAAATCTCCTATTTCGAAATTCATATTGAAAACTCCATCTTCTTTTCTAAGTGTTTTTATATCTTCTCTATCGGGATATTTGTACCTTTTTCTTACTAAAAATATTTCTCTCAATGCTGCTTCTTCAGCTTCTGTTGGTTGTATCATTCCCATATCAACTTGTCGTTGAAAAGATTGTGCGACTTGTTCCAAAAACAAGCACCAATACCTATGTCGACGAATCTTTTTATTGTTTTTTGTCCGACTTCTTCCCACTTCGTTTATCATTTCACTCTTTATTTTCTTAAAGAGAATCTGAGAGAACATGCTGTCGTAGTTTTCGGGTTTCCATTTTACAGAAAGCAAAATCGGCATAACATTGATAGACATATCAACAGCATAACACATCACTGTTGTTTTAACTATTGCATCAACAAGTGCAGCAGTCTCAGTTGAAAAGACTCTATCAAATGGTATATCCTTTCGACATTCGGGTTCTTGATACAATCTTTTGTCAATTGGTAAGTTCTCCAACAAAGAGTCATGATATTTTTTGATGTCATTGAATGGCAATATCTTATCATCAATATCATCACAAACCGGATCATAGTTAGAAAAGGCGTCATAAAGTGACAACCATCCTTTGTTAACCTCTGGTTTGATGTATATTTTTGGCTTGGTGTAGGAGCCTCCGTGTATCTTAGGATCTAAAAATATGACCCTTGGGTGACCAGATTTCCCAAGTATTCTTTGTTCTTCTTCTTTGTTGTATTCTCCACCTTCTGGGTTTAAATATTGTATATCACTCTCATCTAGAGAAGAGGAGGTGGCTCCATATACAAAGCCGTCACCAGATATAACCCCTTTGTTGATAAACTGGAACAAAGAATTAAACATATTGTCGTATATATTATCTGTCCTTGAGCTGTTAACCAAGGTTATTGATGTAAAATGTCTATCAAAATATTTAACTGCATATGGTTTATTGCCAGTTAAAGAATCCGGTGTTAAGATAGAATTATCTATCTTTTCAAACACTATTGGTGTTTTGTCTTCTTTAGAGCTTATTGTGTATCCAAAATTTTCTAATGGTTCGTACGGATGCAGAACTGTGTTGATAGAGTTTATGAAACTGGTATTGCTAGTATACTCTATATCGTCGGTTCTTTCATACCTGAATGAATAATCGGGCCTTTTAGAGTTGTTGTAATGGCTAAGAACTTCGATTCCCCCAACTTCAATAATTTCTGGTTGTTTTGTGTTGGTCAACATGTTTGTATTATATTCTATCTCTTCTTCTGGTTCTACAAATTGCGAACGGAGATCTTCACCAATGGTTTCGGGAAAATGCCCTATTGAAGTATCTATTTTTATACCCAAGAAGCTGGTGTCTTCCTCATCAAAATCTTTATAATACCACCTAGAGAATATCGAACTTGCAAAGAACCTGTGTGCATTGTAGGTGTTTCCTCTTGTGTCTGATAGTACTCGCGATAGAACTGATTTTCTCTTTCCAGTCATTTCGCGATAAAACTCCATCTCAATAGGAGTAAAAATATATTCTGCTACACTTGAAGCAAAGTTAGCTATCTGTTTTGTCTTGGTGTTCCATGGGGAAGGCTCATCACACTGCTCTGGTCTATTTAATAATTTATCATACTCATCAGCTATAATGTCTTGCAGGCCAACCCCAGCTGATAACATATCGTCAAATTCTTGCAATGCGATATCGTTCAATTTGTCTATCTCTTCAGCAGCAGCTTCGGGAGATAAACCCATATCTTCAAGCTCATTTCTTCTTAAAGCGTCCCAGTCATCTAGTTGTTGCTTGTTTAAGCAAACCAAATCACATATAGGAGAATCGTCAGCAATAGAAATTAAATCTTGAGCTTTTCGTCTCTCAGACTCTGGAAGGAACGCTGGGAATGTTTTGCAAAGATCGGACACAGAGTTTCCATCAGGAAAGTAAATTGAACAATCCGAACAAGTCAAGGATATAGAGTTCGCAACTCTATCAAACACACTTATGTCGACAGGATCTCCGGCAGCTATCATCAACATCTCCTTCTTAGATAAAGTTCTAGAGAAAGATTTTAATATACAATCGACACAATCGCCTGCTAAAGATGGTGGCATACCTCTCATAGATTCGACCATCTCTTTTAGCATATCTCGCGTTTTATCGGGCTGTGAGCCGCATAAAAGATTTCCAAAGATGTCAGCAAAGTCACCATCATCTCTGGCTAGTGCTGCTAATCCTTGACACAGAATGTTGTCCAAGGCTGCTAATATTTTTAACAAAAACGATAAAAGCATCTTCGTAAAAACAGACAGTGCTATTTGAACTAACATTTTGCGCAATTCATTCATTAAATCTGGTATACCAGCTGGTATATATAGTGTTGGAATTTTCGGTATCCTAACGGCTAACATTGGGTCACACACATCAATTTTGAATTTTGGTATAAGCATACCCAAGTCAGCAAATGTGCTGAATGGCGTGACTTGGCATTGGTTAAACACAGCTACAATAAGAGTTCTTATGAGAGGAGTTATCGGCAACCTGTCCACTTGTCTTATGAGATCGTCTATAGGAACAACATCCATCAGAGCTTCTATATAAGCTTCCAAAATAACTGTTGTAACTTGGGAGACTTTACTATCAACATTCATCTGTTCGACCTGTTCTGGTGTTGCACCAGCGAGATCTTGAGTAACTAAAGCGTATGTTGTTGATTCTCCGGGCTTCTTTACTTCGGGTTGAGAGGAATCATCTGTTTCTTCATCACTCTTTACTGAGCTAACACCTTTCATGTTTTTATATCTGCTGCTTGGTTTTGAATCTTGTACGACGCCACCAGCAAAATTACTAGACCAAGGATCTGGAACATATGCTCCTATAATACCCTGAACTTTGGCTTCTATCTCGGCCTGTTGTGACGCTGGGAGAAATCCTATCAATTTTCCAATATGTCGAGCAGTCAACGAAGATATTAGTTTTTGAACTATCTTTTGTAGTGCTTCTTCAAATGGTATACCGCCCAGCATACATTCCAATATCAATCTTAATAGACCATCTAACTCACAAAAAGTTAGCGAACCTATTATCTCTTTGCCGTTCATATCACTTCCAAGAGCCCATACGAGATAAGAAGCTATTCCACTGTTTGGGTTTATAGAGTCTTTGAGTTGATCAACTAATCCTCCCTTGTCACCATACCTTTCGTTAAATTCTGCTATGGCTTTTTTTGTGTCTTCTGCACAAGTCATTCTATTGAATTCGTACGCCAACAATTCGAACACTGTTTCTAGACTAAAAAGAGAAGATTTTAAAAACTCTCCAAAGCTTGGAAATTGCTCCATCGCACAAGCTAAGCTGTTTTGCCTGTCTTCCAATGGCGAGTTGAGAGTTCCATATTCCAAATCAACAGAGGGGACAAGATATTTAACAAAAAACTGCTCCCAGCTGGGTGGTTCATAGGCTTGTAGGTCATCATCAACATCGTTTATATTTCCTATGATCGCAAACGGATTGAAAGTAAAACCCCTTGGGTCTTTTAGAAATATCGGTTTTTCTCCATTGAAACGCAAGTCAGAATTCTTCTTGATATTGAATATCTGTCGATATCGACATCCAAAAGGCTTTACACTAATTGCTTTTATCACATATGGAGTTTCTGGGTTCGAATTGTCAAACCTTATCTTTATTTTATCAATTTTGTTATTTGCGAATGGAAGGGAAGACTCAAACGAATTGACTCTGTATCCCTTGTCTCGAACTAATTTGAATAAATCTTTTCTAAAAGCCTTCAAATCTCTTCTCAAGGAATCAAATTCGGATGAAAATATGGGTTTCTTATATTCATCATCCACTTTGTATAGATACCCTCTTGCTTTCAACAAGTGAACTTCATAGAACTTCTGATATACTTTTACACCCACCTTTGCTCTCAACACCATAGCATAAAACTTGGTTGCATCGAACTCAACCTCGTCAATTCCGGCTTGTATATCTTCGTTAGGTTCAGGAGAGTTATCTTGAGGCAACAGTTCGAAATATTTCTTTTGTACAGACAGTTTGATCTTTACTTGGCCCGTATCTGTTCTTATGGCCCATTCTACCCTCGTAAACGGTCGTAAAGGCAGTTCTACGGGCTCTTCGTTAATATCCAGTAGTTCACCCACCGGACCAACAAAGTAGCTGTTTATTTGAGTTTTATCGAAGTCTTTTGATAATCTTTTGAGACCATATAAGAACACAGTCTCATCTTGCAGGTTTGGTTGATCTATCAAGATGTCTTCCATCACATATTTCTCTATATCATCTCCGTATCTTTGAGTGACATATTGAACAGAACCATTTTGTGGTGCAAAAACTATTACATACTCACAAGTCTTTTCGTTATAATACGAACCATCATGGTAAACTATATTTGGTTCGATATAAGATGGATTAGGTTTGCACTCTGGGCAAATTGGCGGTACATCAGGATCTTCGAGATCTTTACACAGTTCAAACTCTCCGGGTTCTCCATATGATGTCGATTCTGTTGTTGTCACTTGTTGAGTCAATTCTGTCTCTTCTTCTTGTTGTTGACTTTCTTCTGAATATGGATTCACGCCTGATGTTATAAAACTTCCCAAACTTGAACCAATTTCATTGGGATCTTCATACTCTTCATACCTATTATAGTTAAACTTGAAGGGGCTATCAAACATCTGTGTGTCGTTTGGTACATCTTTATATGGTACAAGATCTGTACCTATGCCGTCGTTATAGAGACCTTCCATATAACTACTATCAATATATTCGTCAAAATCAATATAAACTGGTGAGTTGTCCTGATATAGAACCGGTTCTATTTTCCAATTTATTTTCGGATCTGAATCTAGTGAACCAAGGCTGCTTTGGTAATAGTGAACATCATAATAATGCTCAATGTATCGCGTAAGATAAAGGTACACCTCTTTTTCAAATTTATTTACATTGTTTTTATCTCCGCCTTTAAAAGCTATTTTTATATTTTTTCTACCTTCTGTTGAGAGTTTGTTATTCAATATTTCAAAACCAGCATTGCCTTTTGCAAAAAACGTTATTTTAAAACGTCTTACAAAATCTTCTGTGAAGTTGCCATCTTGTCCAGTGTTTTTATATGGATCTTCAACTGGGACGTACTCGTCATCACGCTTTAAATTGGTGTAAAATCTGCGTGTTAAATACACCCTAACAAAGTTGCCAGAGTTTCCCGAGTTTCTTCCTATATCTAAATACCAACGCTTTGCCATACCCTTTCCTTATGTTGTGAACACATGTGTACTGTTTATATATACCTTTCCAACAGGATCTAGGTAATTTACTTGCAAACCTGCTAAATTCATCTGATCTGCTATCATTATTCCTGATCTGAGTCCTTCGGATACCACTAGTCCGCCGTGAACAATGGATAACGGAGGAGCTAAAGCAGCTGTTAGGCCCGTCAAGGTTGTATTACAAGCCACCAAATCCATAGTATTTAGTTGTACCATGCCTAAAAGTTTTCCAAGCCAAGTTTGAAGTTCTAATAAATACTCTACCAAATTTTCTCCTTTTGCCAAAGGTTGGAGAATCCTGTTTGATTGTAAAACAAAATTATCATTTGTGTAGTTTCCAGCTATGAACTCTATTGGGGGAACTTTTCCAACTTCCTCTCCTAAAGAATTCTTTTCTGATTGTGCAAAAGCATTTTTGGCTTTACCAGTGACAATCTTCACACCCTCTCTCGCCATTAGTCTAATATGGTCAGCTTTCACGCCAATTGCTGATTTCTTGTCCGAAGACATAAAATCACCATAAACACCTTTGGCAATTCCAAAATATGTATCGGCGTCTCCTTTTTGAGTTATATATATGCGAGCTGCGTCTTCGGCAAAGTTAGAATCAAGCATTACATCATTATCTGGAGGTTCTCCATCTCTTCCTGCTCCTCTACCTACTACCAAATCTATCGAACTAGCTTGTGTGGAGCCTTTACCTGCTTGACCAGAAACTGGGCTGGCTGGTCTGTCGCCTCCTAAGACTACCCAAGAATTTTTATTAGAGATAGTTGTCTCACGAGGAGTCTGATTGTAAAGAGGGATAGGTTCTTTCTGGTGTGAACCAGCAGTACCCTTTGTTTTTAAAACTTTTCGTGTTGCATTAATTCTTTCTTTATTTTGAGATTTATCTACTTTATATGTCGACATAGAAATATCGCTTCCTTTTTAACTTTCTAACTTTGTATCATAATCTTCTGGGATATCAATATGTATATGTTCGTTATGACACGGAGTATTCCTACCAGAACCTCCGGCTTTCGCTCCAGAAATTCTTTGTGTTGTGGTGACGCCCTTACCTGAATTTGTCCAGCAACCTTCTGTGTTTTCTAATAAAGGGTCTCCTCCAAGCTCTCTTATTGTATCCAACACTATTGGAATTTCAGAATCAGTATAGTGCCAAGACCTAATATCAATCGCAGCACCTTTAAGGTGTTTACTGGATTTTGCCGCTAATTTCTTTAGAGCTTCATCATCTGCGCTCTGTATTGCCTTGACCATAGCAGCGCCTCTGTTCTTTCCATAGGACGATATTACCTCTTGTGGTCCATTGTTATAAAACTTATTCTTTATTCGTTCCATTTGCATTTCGACAGTTCTTGAACGATCTGTTACTTTAAATTTTAAACCCATGCCGGTTATTTTTGTTTGCAAATCCGATTCGAACTTAACAACTGCTGGTGAAGATGCAGGACTGTTATTAGAAGAGCCGGGAGCTCCAGCTCCATTACTTCCGGCAGAGGCAAACGCAGCTTTTCCGGAACCTTCTGTTGGATTCTCCATTCTTTTGACAAAATCATCATAAGGTTGGTGACTTCGATTATAAGCAAAATCTATTTCCCAAATATTGTCTCTTTTGGTACACCTGACAATGCTGCCTATTTCTGGTTCTCCAAACCACCCATAAAGCATCGGCTCCTTCACAGCTCTTGTGGCGTTCAAACTTCGAAGCTTGAGAAACTCTTCTTTGTTTTTAGCAGATAAAGGGTCTTTCTTGTGCTGATCTGGGTGTCTTGTTGGATTATCAGGTGGGCCTATAAATCTTATAATAACGCTAATATATTTGGTTGTACCACTCTGATCGGTCTCAATTTCCCTATCTGTTGTTCCGCCATACTCTCCACCTCTGTCAGATATGACAACAGCATCACACTGTGTTATGTCTGTATAAAGCCTATCTCTGTTGACAACTTCCTTGGCTTCCTCTAAGTTTTTGCGGTAATGAGCTTCCGGGTCATTATGAACTTCGGTGCCTCTTCCTGAACCATAGCCTCGAAGATCTGGGTTACTCATTACTCTTCTCCTTGTCAATCATAGAGAAGATATCTTCCATATCTTTCTCCGACAAGCCATCGGCAGTTTTTTCCTCTTTTTGAACCAAAGAAGCGACTTTGACCATTTGCTCGTTTGAACGTTGAAGAACCTCAACATATTTAGCCAATGTCATGCCAATGTCTCGATGGCGAGACTCATCTTTTGAAAGATAATTAATTGCATCATCCAAGAGATCTCGAGTTACCTCGCGATCCTTTTCAATGTTTTTAAGAGCTTTCTCTATTATGTCATCTAATTTTTTACTCATACAATAAATAGAAATATTTAAATTTTACCGTTATCCCAATCTGATCTAAACACACGATACTTTTTTCTCATTTTGTTGAGCTGAGATACGATTTGTTTTGTAGACAAGCCGGTCAATTCTCGGAGATAGAGATAAACAGCCTTTTTGTTAAAGATTTCGATATCATCAATTGACTCTAAAAGAACCTTAACGGCATCATATACCTTCTTTTCGTTTTCGGACATCTGTTTAGAATCCCAACTGTTGATCTCGTTCCAAAGTTGTTCCCAAAATTCTTTTTGTTCTTGAATATGATGATATTCATCCTCAGCCATCATAACTTTGTTGTATACCTCTCCAGCAACGAGATCAAAATCAACTTCTCTCTTGGCTCTTTTAGATGTCTTCTTTACTTGATGGATGAACCAGTTCTTAGTTATTACACTAAAGTAAGAAAATGCCTTAGAACCCCTATTAGGGTCGTATTTTGCTAAGATAGTGGTTAACCATACCTTACAGTCGTCACGCAGCTCATCAATGTTTGGGAGCGTTGTAAAGCGATATGTATAGACTATCTTATCCACCATCTCACTAAAAGCTGGTTGAATGAGATCTTCATACAATTGAGATCTCCTTTTAAACGTTGTGTTTTCTAAGCAGTACTCAACTATCGCGTCTTCGTGTACCTGCGTAAAGTACATCCTTTTCGATGCTTTCTTCTTCTTCGGCATTATTTATTTCCTCTTGGTTTGTGTCCTCCACTTCAACAGGCTCTAATTCTAAAACTGCTGTTTGGTAATCCTCTAATATTTCTATCGTCGCCCTTGTATGTTCAACAAGACCTTCAATCTCTTTATCTCCATAGAACTGCTCTAGGTTAAATATTGCTTTCAAGTGGCCTTGATAAATAGCTATTACTTGCGCAATATCAGTGATATTTTGACTTATCCAAGTTAACCTACCTAATATATCCCTAACATACCAAAACCCGAAAATATTGATACCTATGGATACTACTAGGGCTATTATAAGAGCTATGTTAACCGTCATATGTTTTGTCCTTTGCTTCTTTTGAAGCTTGTCTAAGAATCTCTCGATTCTCTTCAATGGCCTCTTTTACTCTCTGAGCTGATTGAGTTTCTTTATTTTGAGTGTAGGTCATTTGAGGTATTCTCTTAAGCTCCGAGACAAACGAAAAGCAAAGCTCGCACTTGTGTTGCTCTTCGTTCATCCCATGAACCGTTTGAAATTGACCACCGCAACCTGAGCATTCGTAAACATACCTAGGCATTACTCTTTTCCTGTTAAGATTGTTGGGGTCTTTTTGGCTTTCACAACTGGTGGATTCTTGACAAGAAGAGTTCCATCGTCCATAAGTTCCAGCTCAAAGTTTTTAAGAACAGGGACAATGTCCGTTTGTTCTAATAGGGATTTTTGCAGCGCCATCATGATGGCTCCCATTGCTTGATCAGATAATTTCATTTTTTCTCCTTTTTTCAATATATCTTAATTAACTTATTCTTTTCAAATAAGCTAAACCACTTGTGTTCTAAATCAAAGTTGTGACCCAAGTGTTGTTTATCATAAACTACTTTTTCGTAATAATGTTTTTTTTCATTGTCCTTATAAAAAGAAAATCCAAAACAGTTTGTTGTGACATTATTTCTTAGTGATAGTAAAACACCAATAAACCCATTTGATGCTTCTTTGTTATTATTTATTTTTTTTGCTAAATTATAAAAATCTTCATGAATAAAGAATACCTCATTATTTTTCTCAACCTTTGATATAATTTCTTTTTTCTTCCACAGTTGCCAGCTTGGATCTGTTTTGAAAACTATAATTTCATCTTTAAAATTGTACAACTCGTATCTATCTAATGAAGGGTATCTCTGCTTCTGCACTTTAAAATATTCTTTGTTATCTATGTTTAAGATAAGATGACAATTCACCACTCTTATTGTTGTTTTGCGGCCAACATGATTTTCAAAGCCATTACACTTTGCCCAATTGAATCTTATGACCTGTTCTGCACTATCTATTATGGTGCCATTGTTTTGTTTCAATAAAACACCTGAATTTCCAACGACTGAACAGGTATCGCTTGGATGAATATCTCCTTTTAAGAAAGCTCTACAATTTTTAAGACTATGTAAGAATTTCATACTCTGTAAAACTCCCTCATCCACTTAACTGTTCTGTTTACTCCTTCTTTTAGTGTGACACTTTCTTTCATTTTTAAGTCCCGTGCAGCTTTTTCTGCATTTACAAATTTGTCTTTGGTGGTTAAAATTTCACTGGTGTTACACCAACTAACCAAAGAAGGATCAGCACCAGTTTCTTCAAGTATCAAATTTGCCAAATATTCTATTGTATGATGTTGTGTTGAGGCTAGATTGTATATTTCTCCGTTTTTAAAATTGTTCGCTATTTCCGATAGTGCATCAACACAATCATAAATATAGGTACTTGTTCTCGTATGACCAGAAAAGACAGTTATTGGTTTATTATGTAATAAATTGTATGTAAACAAGCAGTTTACACTTCTAAATGGATGATACCACTCACCGGGACCATAGGTGTTGAATATCCTAACTATGACTGTTTCCGTGTCATATTGTGTTCTTGAATTAAAAATTTGCATCTCGTTAGCTCTTTTTGAGATAGCATAATCATTTAATTGAACAATTGGTGTTTTATTTAGAACATTTTCCCACATAACATCATAATAATCACCATACACTTCTGATGTTGAACATTGTATTAGCTTAAACCGATACTTTTCTTGCAATCTGATAATGTGTTTTAAACCTATAGTATTTGTTCTCCAAACATGTTCGTAAAAATGTTCACCATTCCATCTTCCAAATTCAGCAGCACAATTGTAAATCAGATCTGGTTTTACAAATTCTACGACAGAAGATATTTGTCTATATTCAGAAATGTCACAACGAAAATAATTTTGTTCAGCAACGGAGCCAAGGCCGTGGCCATAAACATCATTAGTATGCATAAGGTCAACTCCAAAAACATCGTGGCCATTATTTGACAAAACTTCAAATAATTTTGAACCCACAACTCCTTTACAACCTGTTATTAATATTTTCATTTTTTTCTCCTAAGTTTGTGAATTTAATATTACCGTTTTTATTCTTTTTGCTATTTCTATATTTCCGGAATTTTTAAAATGAACTCCGTCAATGTAGTGTTTTTCAACACCATTTAGATTAATTAAATTTAAATTATACTCCAATGCTAGTTTTTTGATAATCAAATTGTATTCATTTATGTTATTAGAATTTGTTAAATACAAAGGAGTAAAGTCCAGTTTTGGAAGAGTCAAGAGGAAGATGTGTTTTTTAAAAATTTTTCCCGTTGTTATAATTTGCCTCAAATTGTCTTCATAGATGTTAGTGGGGATATCTTTTTGTGTATCATTAGTTCCTATGAGAATAGTCATTATCTTACTCTCTTTGTGCGAACTGCAGGCTTTCCAAATCCTTCTCAACAAGTCGGAACTTGTTTCTCCGTTTACACCATGATTGTGACAGAAATACACTTCACCAGTTTCATTTGTCAACATTTGTGCCAATTCAGCTGGGAAGGATCTTCCAAACTCATCTCTAGCTCCGTAAGTGATTGAATCTCCTACGCATAAAATTTCATTCCAAATCATACTTCTCCTTTTATTTTGTACGCATTGAACCGATCTTGATTTTTAGGTGTGTGTATACACTTGCTAAATCTAAAATCTTTATCTTGTAATTTAAACACCGGATAAACAAAGTGTTGATCTCTGGTTTTTGTTTTCTTTAGATCTCCCAAATAAATACCGTTTTTTGAAACCCTGCACATCTCGGCTATAGTCTGTTCGGCATATTCTATATTTGGCAGGTACTGAAATAGTCCATAACAAAACACATGGTCAAAACTATTGTCCTGAAAAAACAAATTGTTAGACTCACAAACATACACCTCATGTTTGAATAGTTCTTTGTGCTTTGCAATTATTGGTTTTGAGTAATCAACTCCTACATAAGTGCATAAATTATTAAATTCTCTGGATAAAAACCCACAACCACAAGCAACTTCTAAGACACGATCTGTATTATTAATTTTCAAGCTATTGATAATTTCTTGTGTAATTTGTTGACTTGAAAAATTGGACTCTAAGTGTTCATAACCATCTAGGAACAAAAGATCTACACTGTTGCTTTCTCCCTTCGAATTCCAAACTTTTTTCCAAAACCTATAATTTTCGTTATTCATTATGATTTTCCTCTATATATTCCCAGTCATAAGAAAGTCTGTTCCTAGACCAAGGAACATTGGTATCAGCATAGCGCTCACAGATATATTCTATTTCGTTGTCCGTAATGTGGGCTGTTCCTCCGTTGAAGCCCCATTTATTGAAAAAACCTTTTTGAGCTTGTTTTTTGAACCGGTCTGGTGATTTTCTTTCTTTCCATCTTAATGGGTGTAGATAAAACACATTCGGAATCCAAATATTGATAAGATTGTTTTTTAACGACTCAAGTGCCCAATCCTCATCAATTAACATTGTGTATGGATTCCAATCTTCACAAAATCCAATTTTTTTCATGTTATGCATTTTTATTAAATTAAAGACAGAGTATGGCCCATGTATTTTTACAGGCTTTTTTGGCAAATGTAATTTTTCCTTCATTAATTTTTTATTGTTCCAGTCTCGGCCTCTATCGTATTTGTGACACTCATGAATACAAGGATAAGAAAACCTATCAGAATGAAAACCGGGTCTTGCAACTTGAGATCTTGGCTCGCCATAGTGCATATACCAAGTTGGTTGACTATATGTTATCCATCCAATATCTTGCCGACTTCCTACAATTTTTTTACTTTTTGTGAACCAGCCCGGTGTTAAAATTTCAAGGTCATCATGACAATAAAGCAACCACTCATGAGTATTTTTTACCGAATCGAAAAACATATTAAAGTCTTCAGCCCAAGATGTTTTAGGATTTGCTGTTTTTACAGATCCTAAGTGTTTATCAATTTTCAGACCATTTAAGACTTTTTTTTGAGATTCTTCCAAAACCAAATGTAGTTCAAATTCTTCTTTTGTGTTTTTGACAATAGAAGATAAAGTATCTTTTAGATTCTCTTTGTTTATATTGTCACCAGCACTTTTTATAAAAATTGCTAAACTCATTTAGTATCCTATATTATTCTTATCTAAAATTTTTTTTACTTGCATATTCATTATGTATTCATGTATCCCAAGTTGGTGTATTTGTCTTGCTATAGCTGCGTTGGCATGTTCATGAGAAAAAACGTTATCTCGCCCCATGGCCCAAAAAATTGCTGCTCTTTTGTCACCTTTTCTAACAGTTGAGCCTCCACGATGCTGGAGTCTTGCATCAAATAATATGACATCTCCTAAATTTGTTTTAACATAAAGCTCTTTTTGAATTTTGCCTTTATTGTGACTACCAGCTCTGACAAATAGGCCATTTTTATCATCTGTGTGTTGTTGCAGGTATAGTGCTATTCTTATTACACAATATTTTTCTTTATCTTGAATTGACCAAAAATCCTTAGTTATGTACATATCTTTCCATCGTCGACCTTGCCTACCGTCAGAATTGTTTATGGCGTCTGTGTGCCATCCTTTTCCAGCAACAGTATCCACATGAGCATCAGAATGATGAAGAAACATTAGTTTATTTCCAGTTATATCGTTTAGTGTGTCGTTCAGTTTTTTGTTATTAAATATTGTATTCAATTTATATAATTCCACGTTATTAAAAGCCATAGGTGCAGTGCATTGTTTTCCGTCTCTATAGTTTTTGGTCGTATTTTTTAATAGTTGTCCTTGTTCGTTTGTGAAATATTCTAAAATTGTTTCTTTTAGAACCTTACAAGCTTCAACATCAAAAGCTTTTCTAAGGACTAAAAAACCAAACTTATCAAATTTTTCTTTAAAATTCATTGTTTTCCTTTATACTTTTATGTTTATTTTCCTGTCGGAAATATTTAACGTGTTTATCTTCACATCTTCGTAAATTGAGTCTCCAATGTGATGAGTTGTTGAAATTTCCTCTATGACACAGCCTGTTTTACTAGTAAAAGAATGTCGAACGCCTCTGGGTATCAACACAGGCATACCCTTTTGTAAGCATATTTCTTTGTCATTTAGAAATAACGTGCAATCTCCATGTAACAGCTCAAATGCCTCCTCTTTTTTTATATGTCTATGTGATGGATGTTTTTGTTGAGGCATCATAATGATTAGTTTCTTGCAATATTCTCTGTTTATTTTATCGACAATTACTGCTCCGTATTCATAAAAATTGTCTAAACCATAGTGGCAAGAAAGTTGAATTTTTTCAAACCCAGACATAGCAATTTTCGCCTCACTAAGAATTTTAGCTATCTTTGCTTTGATGATTTCAATAGTATCAGAATTTTCGTTTGCTATGCAATTTTTCATCAATGGCGAGTCCATTCTTAGATTTTCAGCAACCTTTTTATTTAAATAAGAATCTATGTTCGACGCGTTAAACTGGTTGTCTTGTACTGGCATTGCGTAATAGATATCTTCTTCTTTTATTGTTTGACCTGCTTTTAAATTATTTTTGAGATAGGCACCTCTTTTCAATCTTAGCAGCGACTCTGTTTCTATAGCAGACACACCTGTTATAGCGGATTGGACTAATTGTATTTCTCTTATTGTTTCTTCCATTTGCTTAGAAGTGTTGGAGTATGCATTGAGCTTGATAGTGTCAGTCTCTACTCCTACATGTTTTTCTAAAATAGTACAACCCATTGCGACAGCATATGGACTCATTGATTTTTGGTTTGGCGATTCGTGTGTTGAAAAGCCAATTTCTACATCACAAAATTCAGCTTTTAAAAGCTCTATCCTTTCTAAATTTGAATTTTCAATAGGAGTTGGGTACTCGCCAACACAGTGCATAAAGGAAAAATCTCTTTTGTTTGTTTTAAACAATCTATAAACTTTTTTCAGTGTTTTAAAATCAGCACCAGCAGTTGAGATAATTATTTTTTTATTAATTTTGCATATTTCATTCAACAGTGGCCAATCGTCAACAGAGCAACTTGCTACTTTGACAACTGGTATTTCAAATTCTTCAAACCAAGATAAAGACTCATTATCGAATGGTGTTGCTATAGGAACCATACCAGAGTCCTTGATATATTCTACTATTTCTAAAAACTGCTCTTTCGACAGTCTTGTTGAATTAAATCTTTTAACAAACTTTAAATCAGAATTTTTAAAGTCTTTGTGAATAAACGTATCTAATTGTCTAAATTGCAATTTAATGCCCGATCTTATTTTCATTTTAGCCGATAGAGCAGCAAATTCATCTATAATCTTTTTAGCATGTTCAACGCTGCCTTGGTGATTATTTGCCATTTCAAAAATATAAAACATTTTTTTTCCTTTTTTAAAATATAAATTTATAAAACATAATTTGAATGACCACCGTCAAAATTAATTGTGACACCATTCAAGTATTTTATGTTATTTTCAACAATTGTTTTTACAAAAAGTCCTAGTTCTGATGGTTCAGCGGCTCGCTGTAGTGGTAATTGTTTTTCAAACTCTTCCATGTTCTCTACCAAATTATACAACCTTTCAGTTTTTATTGGTCCGGGTGCTATGTTTATGCAGGTTACATTTCTCTTTGATAATTCTCTTGAAAGAGACTTTAAAACACTAGTAAATGCTATTCTGTAGCAATTAGAAAGTAAGAGTTTCGGATTTGGTTCCTTAATATTGAATGAAGAAATTAAGAAAACATATCCCCCATCTCTTATCTCAATATTCTGCAGCATCAAGCAGAAACTCAAGAATAGTTGATTATGGTACTTTTGAAATTCATCTTCTGTTATGTTGTAAAAGTTAATAGCGGGTGGACCCCCTGTGTTTAGTACTAAGACGTCTGTTTCTTGATTTTTATTTATAAATTCTTTTACTGTTTTTAAATTTGATGTATCTAGGTCTTTTTTTGAGGTAGCCAGTACATCAAAATTTAAGTCTGAGAGGCAGTCCGCGATTGCTTTACCTATACCTCTGGAACCTGCTACTACTACTGCTTTTTTGCTCATATTTGCCCCTTTATTGAGTTATGTGTTATTTCTTTGTGTCCATTACCAATAGACTTTACAATTTGTTTAATATTTGTTGAATATTCTCTGATATCCTTTAAAAGAATTGCGTGATTGTTGTCAGGATGCTGAATGGTCTTGTTTCCTTTAATGTATAAAAAAATAGCGGAGGGTTCAAAAGCTAGAGCTGCGTATGTGACCATTGGATTCTCACAATGGTTTCCAAAAGCTACTGGTAGTTTGAATTGTTTTTTCATCTTCTCTATTGCTTTTAAATTAGTATCTTCAACCCTATTGCTCAATCTTGTATGTATTAAACTTATGTTTTTCTTCTTGTCAACTTTTATTTTATTTATAAATAAATTTATCTCATCACATGAAGACAGGCCCGTTGAGACAAAAATAGGCTTATCAACTTGATTGATAAGTTTGTTCATGATTTCATCATTGTTTAAGTCTTTACTTAAAACTTTATAGAAGTCAACTTTGTCATTAAAATACGAAAGATAACTTAAATCTGAAATTGCTATTCCAAATTTCTTTTTATTAGAAGACACTATTTTATGAACTTTATCATAGACACTCTGTTCTAGGGTCAAATCCCCAAAATTTGTATTTTTATAAAATTTTTCTTCTCTTATCTGTAGGGTTATAGCATCGACAGGAGAATCTATCAAATGCTTAACATAATCCATTAAATACTTCTCACAACCCATATGATTCAAACCTATTTCTGCCACTATCATAAAACCTTCCTTAAGAGTTCTAAATCTTGATAGTTGTCTATTTGAAAACTGTCTTTTAGGGGTATCTCTACGGTCCCAATGTTCCCACTGTACCTTAAGCCACTTTGTAGTAGAGCTTCTCTAGTTGTAACATAGAACATACCAGCTTCCTTATACCACTCTTCCTTATCTTGCCTACGGGGTCTACTGTGAATATCCCAGTCAATAGGTTTGACATCAAGTGTCCAAACGGGCATCCAACTTTCTCTAACAACAGCAAATGAAGAATCATAGCCTTTTTCAATTATCAAATTCACACCTTCATTAATAAATTTTGGCTTTATCAAAGCAGCACAAGGTTGGATAAATACTAAAACATCAAAATCGATATTTTCAGCCGCATGTAATAGTGCTGGGTCTGGCATTATAATATCATCTGCTAGATGTTTAGGCCTGTCTATAACTTTTGCTCCGCTGAGGAGGGAAATCTTTTTTATCTCTTTATCCTCAGTTGACACCCAAGTTTCATCTACAATGGAATCTAAAGATGCCTTTATAGAATACCAAATTAGTGGCTTTCCATTCACATCAACAATGTTTTTTCTAGGTACACCTTTACTTCCTCCGCGAGCAGTAATAACTGAAACTATTTTCATTCCCAATCCTCTGAATTCATTGCCTTATCACAAATTAAAATGTCGTAATTTGGTTTTCCGAATTTCAACTCATGATATTTAACACCCCAGTCAGCAAATTGTTTTTCTGTTACAGTTCTCCAATTTAAGCCGCTAACGGTACCCCTTGCTGTCCAGTAAATTATTGTATTTCCCTTTTCATAAAGTTTGTTAGCTTTATCTATGTTCTTCATAATTGGCTTACTTTTTGTATAATCACGGTCAACGGGTGTTTCCGCTATTGTTTCATCAATATCAATATAATAAATCATTGTTTACCTCCAAAAAATAAATTGACCGAGTTAGCAGATACTCTTCTAATTTCGTCGACCAACTGTTCACCGTTTAATTTAAAAGACTCCTCAGAAGCAGCTCCAATGAGTTTTTTCTGTGTGATGACTTTTAAATTCAACATTTTTGCTTCAACGATAATCCTACAACACGTTTCCAAGTGCCCTGTCATAAAAACTAGTCCACTGTATTCGCTCAATCTATCTAAAAAGTGTCTGTGTCTGTTATCTTTTATCAATTCAAAATTTATATTGTTTTTCTTACAATATTCAATGCATTGATATTTTTTCTTTATTGGATTTTCACTATCCATAATTGCAAAACAATTTTTCTTATTTTTCTTTCTAATTTTGTTAATATAGTCAAGATCACTATCAGTCCATACAGAGGAGCCTATCCTAGAAGCGTTATTCAAACCAGTATTTGCTTTAAAGACATCAACTGCTAGTTTTGTCAAACAAACTACAGACTCGGCATTTTTATAAAATTGTTGATTTGCTAGTTCTTGCTCGGGTGCAACAAAATCCTTATAAAAAATAGGATTTCTTTTCTTTAGATATTTGTGATCGTGTTCGTAAATTATATATCTACAGTCAGAAATTAGATACTTTTTAACCGCTTCTGGTAATGTGACAAAGTTTGAAACTATAAATTTACTGCTTTTGTTATCTTTAATAAAATTCAAATCTACCTCTGCACATTTCATTTTACAAATTTTTAAATTTCTTGCCTCTGTGAGTCTTGAAATTAAAGAATAATCATTTAATTCAGCACCGCCTGTGAATTCAGGGTAATAAAAATCAGATAAAAATATAATTTCTTTATGCATCTACCATTTCCTCTAATTCAGCTAGCCACTCTTCAACTTCAGGGTCAGGTTTGTAGATTGAATGACAAAACCCTTCAAACAATCTTTCATCACTAAACCGCTCATTCACAATCTCTTGTAGCTCCTTAGCAGTCTCTCGACACTTATCAATATTCTTTAGCGTTCTTCTCAAGGTCATCTTGTAGCTTCCCTGATCAGCAAACGCCCACATAGATTCTTTCTCAATTACTCCGTCCCATACAGCTTGTGGTTGCACGGGTTGCATTGTGAAGTCAACCTTTTGGAAATAGTCTTTGCCATTATCATGAAGAAAGTCAACTTGTCCTGACCATCCGATTGCGACAACCGGCAAACCTTCTCTCGCAGCTTCAAACATTGGAAGTCCGAATCCTTCACCATGAGAGATGTTCACTAAAGCGGCTATTTTGGGGTTCCTATAGAGTCCAGTCATTTGACCGGGGGTTAGGTCCCCGTGAAGCAAATAGACCTTGCATTTGCGTTCTGGGTAGTTTGAAAGCATATTCTTAAGAATGTTTTCAGTTGCTTCAAAATCCATCAAACAGTTCGAGCGAACATTCGTCTTAATAACAAGACCAACTTCTTGGTCGATAAACTCTTCAACAAACCATTTGACGGTGTTCTCAAAGTTCTTTCTTGGTCCCATTTGGGATACAACAAGGAAGTTATTATCATATTGTAATTCGAATCCATTTATCTCCTCTGGTTCGTGTCTTGGTGTGTTTTCCCACACAACTTCGACGGGAGTTTCACAACGATAAGGAAACTCTTCGCCGGTTTGGTTATTCTTTGCTGTTGCAACCGTGTCAACTAATGATGTTTTTGCATGGTTTGATACAACTAGTACCTTGTCCATCTCATTACACTTAGGCAACCATTGAGGTGAACATTTATTTGTTTCAATACCGGCTGTGTATGCTATATTTACTGGACATAGTTTCTCAAACTCGTTTGGTATTGTAATCTGTAGTGAAATATCTGGGTTTAGTCGTTTTTGTTGTCCGAGTATTTGAGTCTCAGCTATTCTGTTATCCATCCATTCACGTAATTCATCTTCTTGCCATATCCATCCGGTTTTTCCCCATGGAATAGGTTGGATATAAATATCAAATAAGTCTTCTCGACTCTTCAACGCTCTCAAAGCGAAACGAGATTGTTCTCCGTATCCACTCTGTGATAATACGGGACCTCTTACAAATATCTTCTTCTTCATTATGCAACCTCCTTAAAACGAATAATGTTGATGATGTCTCGGCTATTTTTCTTTTCATATACCGAATCCATTGTCTCAACCCATTGCTTTTCAAAGTTAAGAAAGTTGTAGTTGTCTAATACATGTTGTCGACCATCCATTCCAAGCTGTCTCCTGTTCTCTTGTCCCATCTTATATATCTTGTTTAGAGCAGAATGAAACTGTTTCTTGCTTATCCTATCTTCATAGATATATGGAACTTGCTGAGAGCCTATGACAGACTTTGAGGTAGGAAAGATGGGTATTCCGAATTCGTTGTTTCCGTCGGTAACTTGTTCTTGTAGTCCTCCTGTCATATTGACAATGATGGGAGTTCCGCAAGATAATGATTCAAGAGTTGCCAAACCAAAACCCTCAGCGTCTGAGATGTTAATGGTACAGTCGACCATATTATACATAGATGCTAGATCTTGAGGGGAGATCTTTTGAGTTGATAGCATGATCTGTCTATCTTCTAGCTTTAGATGATTGATGATATGTTCAAGATCTTGTCCGTGAGGATCTTTTGGCTCTGTGTGCATTATAAGACAAGCTTTGTCATGCAAGTTTTCTTTATCAAGCCATTCTTTAAACCACCAGACAAGAGTCCCAGATTGCTTTCTTCTAGCATTTCTATTGTTCCAAAAGAAAATGACCTTTTCCCGATCTTCAGGAATCAAAGAGTTTTCTCTTATCTTCTTGATATCTTCATCGGAAAAAGGTCTAAAAACATCGGGGTGAACCGCATGTGGTATGTATGTTCTGTCTACTTCTGGTGCTGCCTGTTTAACAATTTCATCAGTAACTTTAGAGATAGTGGCAATATGATCGTTAGAGAGATAATACCTACGGTTAAACATAGGTGTAGGAAAGTTGTCCCAAACATGGTAGTAAACCATTGAACAAAGAGGACGTATTTCATTTTCAATCTCCCATAACCACCCATAAAAGCGGGGGTCGGTCATAAACCAGAGAATGTCAGGCTTCTCTGTTTTTAAGATAGAGCGTATCATATCTTGAGTTCCGTAGCCATCGACCGGAACAATCTTCCAATCTTCTCCATATGGCTCGACTTGAACCGGATTATAATTTTTATGCTTTATCGCACCACCTAAACTTATAATCTCATATCTTCCCGTTTTGAGAAGAGCTTCACACATGTACTTTGTTTGAGTTCCAACACCCGATGGAGAAAGTGGGTGGTCACTCAAAGTCAACACTTTAATTTTTGACAATTATCACCTCATTTTGTTTTTACTTATATTATAACACGTTGTGATGGCTTTGTCAAATATTTTTTTTATTTTTTTATTTTTTTATCTCGGGCAATGCTCAGTGTTATTGAATTCACAGAATTTGCATGAGTTTCTGTTCTTAAAATGAACACCACTATTTATTGTTTTGATGCCCTGTATAAGCAAGTCTGTGGCGTTTTGTGTTTTACGAGGACCAGATGTTACTCGGAAGATCTCAACGTGATCTTTCTTTGCTGTTCTTTTTAAGAGGGCAAAATGAGTTTCAACCATCTTTGGATCAATATCGTGCTTTTGGCAGAAAAACTTCTTATAAAGAGTTAACTGATATGTTATAAATTTATCAGAACGCTTTTTTGCGTCCCAACCCCATGAACAAGTTTTCCAATCGATAATGTGATATTTACCATCAGATGTCTTCAGGACTAAATCAATATAACCCTTGAAGTTGTATGATAGGTCTTTAACTTCTTTCACTGGAAGCATAAGATTTTCTTCAACAGAAACAACCTCATAATTGTCAAAGTATTTAACAACTTCAGGAATAATCTTTGGAGAGATTCTCTTTGCTTGTTCAAGCATATCGTCTATCATCTTTTGATCAAGTTCAACTTCTTTCCTCATGAGATCCACAATCTCTTTTTGGAAAGCAGCTTCGAAAAAGTCATCATGATCTTCTTCTTGAATCTTATCTTCAATAGCATTCTCACACAATAGGTGTAATGCTCTACCAAAAGCCGTGTATTCGTTTCCAACAAATTTCTTTATTTTATCCTTATATACAAGCTTGTGTTTCCATGCGCACTCCGCCCATAGTTTAAGTTCTGAGTATGATATATGCATTAGTCCTCCATATTGTGTAATTTATACATCTTTGAGTATAGTACAGGACAGGCTTCTTTTAATTCTTTTGGATTACCCATAAAGTATTCTTCAAAGCCTCTCGCGAAGTATTCACGAAGAGACGTCGCAGCGTATGGAGAGGGGAATATTCCCGGAACCATTTGCCACAACGCACTATACCCAACATCTTTGTATAAAAAATCATCGATTACATTACTATATGTTGGATCTAAAGCAAAATGAATTGGCACTTTGTATTTCTTCTCTTGGTTGAGAAGAACATTTTGAAGTGCTCTACGCTTTGCTAAGAATTCAGATTCAAGTTTTCCGTCTCCATAGATTATATCTTGATATCTTTTTTCATTTGAGTGTGCTATTTCGTGAATAAGATCATCGATCATGTCCATTTCAGAATCTTGTTCATTTGACAAGTAAATAGCTCCATCCTCATAGATGGCTGTTACTTCTCTATCAACAAGCATCTTAAAGTGTCCAACATAGATAATGTCGACAGAGATCATTAAATGCTTTGGGAGACGGGTTGAGATATATCGAACAACGAAATCGACATCAATGTTTGAATCGAGTTTGTCTTTAATGAATATATCCACCCCTTGCATAATGTAGTGATCCTTTAAGTTTTTTGCTTCTTTCATAGAGTTTTCTAGCCAACTCATTACTTCTCCTTACTATAATGGTATTATAACATACTCACTATATTTTGTCAAATTTTTTTTATAACTTAATTATCTCGGAGCAAAGGAAATTACAAAATCTTTGATGCCAATGTCGCAATTCTGGAACGTTCACCTTTTGTAAAGGTAACATGTCCAGCAAGGTTGTATTCTTTAAAACGCTCAACAGCGTACGTTAAGCCGTTGGAAGTTTCGTTAGTATATAGGTTATCTATTTGTTCAATATCGCCCGTTAAAACCACCTTTGTGTTCTCTCCAACACGGGTTATAATAGTCTTCACTTCGTGGGCTGTTAGGTTTTGGGCTTCGTCAATGATCATAAAGGCATTATTGATAGATCTTCCTCGAATATATGTAAGAGCTTCGATCTCAATCTTTCCTTGTTCGATAAAAGAATCCAGCATTACTTTATCTCCAACCATTGTTTGGAGGTTATCTTGAATAGGCATGAGCCATGGTAACATTTTTTCTTTCATGTCTCCGGGCAAGAACCCGATATCTTTACCCATTGGTTGAACAGGTCGAGATATAACAATTTTATTATATTTCTTATCTCCAAAACCAAGCGTTTGTTCCATTGCAGCAGCTATTGCCATTAAAGTTTTACCAGAGCCGGCTCGTCCAATCAAGGAGATAAGAGGAACATCGTCGTCAAACAAGAGATCATATGCAAAAGATTGTTCTTTGTTTCTCGGAACAACACCCCATGAAAGATCCTTTTTATGGTCGTTCACACGCTTAATAGGAGCCGTATCACTAAAGTACCTACCAAGTGCCGTCTTTTTGTCGTTAGAGGACGAGATAAGCATTACAAACTGATTGCAATATAGTCTTATCTTTCTCTCTCGTTGGAACTGTTTGTCAAAGATAATCTCTTCATCAGCGTAAAACTGATCAATCAATTCATCATCAACGACCAATTCTGAAAGTCCTGTGAATATCTTATCTGTATCGTCAACCACTTGAGATGTAACATAATCTTCAGCAGGGATGCCAACAGAATCTGATATGACTCGGAAGTTGATATCTCGAGATAACATAACAGTTTTTCTTTTTGGATATTGCTCTTTGACATAAAGTGCAGTTGCGATAATCTGATGGTCAGAAACATCCATTGAAAGACCTTCAGGCAATTTTGCCCTTCCTTCTTCAACCTTAAATATTCCTTTACCTTTGCCAATACGAACTCCATTCGAAAGGCACCCTTTTGCTCTAAACTCGTCCATTATTTTAATAATCTTTCGAGCATTGTATCCAACGGAGTCTTGACGCTTTTTGTGCTTGTCAATTTCCTCCAAAACTTTGAAAGCAATGAAAATATCGGCATTGCCGAGTTTGAAGATGCAACTCGCATCAGAAAGAAATACCGACGTATCGATCACTAAGTTTTTTTTAGCCATGTTATATCCTTTTTACATTTGCTTGATTTTTATGTTTTCTCATTTCTGTTTCAATTAGGTGTATTAAGCTTTTGACAGCTTTTCTTTTTTTGACTTCAGGTAGTCTCTTTGTGTTTCTGTGTAGTGTTACTGCTAAAGATAATAGGTTTGCTGTTTGGGTTTTTTGAATACCGGGCAGATAAACTTCAAACGCTTTGTAAATGTTGTTTATTTTCGGTAGTTTTTGGATCATTCTACTGTCTTTCGCGAGGTTTTCGGACCAAATTCCTATCTCTGCTGGTTGTATTTCTTTCTTATTTTCCATAAAGTCTTTAAGCTCGGGTATCTTTAATAAATCTTTTCGTACGATATTGGTAATAACCTGTCTCGATATTGCTTCATAAGTAGTCCCCTTTCTCTGTATGAAAATGATGCCTTCTTTGTCTTGTGCAACTATAAGCGGAGTTCTTTCACCTGTTTTTTTTACAAGCTGTCTGACTACATTTTTTACTATTGTATCATCTGTGGCAGCATCGGTTATATTGTATCCTGCTGTTTCATATGATTCTTGTAATCGAGATATTTCCTCAAGATATACATTCCCTATAATATCTTCGAGTAACCCTGCTTGAGCGTCGCTGGGTTCTTTAATATTAAGCAAATTTTTAAATGCTCTAGAGCCTTTTGTGTATAAGCTTTTTATAAAGCCTAGCAAGCCTGTTGCATATGATGATTTGTCTGCTCCTTCATATTCTTTTTTTGCGGCTTCATATTCATCTTCTCCGATGTCGATTTCCGCATCTCGAAGGCTAGTTTTAACATCAGAATCTGATATTCCTTTTTGTTTTTTGCCAGTAATGACATCCATTCGGGCTCCAATAAGGCGAAGTTGCATGCTTATAATTTTACTTATAATCTTGATATCATCTGTTGGTCCTTGCTCTACTTTGATATCTTCTCGGGCAGAGGAATCACTTTTAACAACATTATCAACAAAATCAGTTATCTTATCACCCTTCGTTAATGTTTCTGATATTCCGCCGACTGTTCCCGTAATTTTAGCCCAATTGTTTTTGAACTCTTGATTTGTTTTTGAATTGACAACAGTGGCCATTTCATCCACTGCTTTATCATATGCCTGTACTTCTGTTTTATATGTTTGTAAATCTTCTATGTTGACAGGACTTGTGGCTATTTGCTTATCAAGCTTTGACAACACACTTGATATAACTGCTTTAAATTTTGCGATGACAGGAGAATATGCTGCTTGAAAGTTTAGTTCTGCTCCTCCGGTTCCAAATTTTTCTTCTTTTGCTTTTAGTATTGTTGAGAAAAGTTTCTTGGCAATATCTGTATCTGGTTCTGCTCCATCAACAAAATAAGGAGCTAAGGCTTTTGCAAGAATATTTCTTATCACACCCTCTTCTGTTATAGATACTGGGTCACCTTCATCATTGGTCGTACCAATACTAGCTTTGGAGGAGGCTTGGACAGCTAACAAGAGGGCATCTATTGCTTTATCAACAAGTTCTCCTTCTTTAAAGTCCTGTTTCAGGATTTCAGGTAGTTTATATTGAAAAAAGATACCTAGAGCACCTTCATCAATTTCAAATTTTCTTTCATCCTTAAGCGCCGCAGGAAATATATCATTTAATTTCATTATTTGTGTTCCTATTTGTTTAACTTAAATAGAAAAAAAGCAGGCTTTTTGCCTGCTTCTTGTTTAATTAAATTCTGCATCGGGATCAAACTGCATCATACTTGATAAATATTTCATCATTTGCTTTAGTTGAGGATTGACGGCTGTCTGTTGGCCCATCATTGCAATTACTTGGACTTGCTTTAGTGTGAGACCTTTCTCACCAAGCTGTCTCGCAGCATCAAAACATGTGGCAAACAAAGCTCTTGTTTCATCATCTGCTTCTTGGAGGAGTTTTGTAACCTCCATTAATTGATCTGATATTGATTCATCCATTTTCTTTCTCCTTTATGTTGTTAATTAGCCATGAGGATGATTGTGGTTTGTTATTTCCACCAACAGCCCACATCATTTCTATACCTATGTGGTCACACAGGTCCATTTCTGGTGTGTTTTTATCTTTTCGGTCTCCACCGTTTGCAAAGGCATGAGGTTTGCACCTTATAAGTGCCTCACACACAGTTCCATCAGAATCATCAACAGATGTAACGACAGTTACTCCTTTGATATTTCCCATGATTTCGGCTCGTTCCTTCCAAGGCATAAAAACGTATCCCTTCTTTCTCATAAGCCATTCATCAGAATTAATAATAACTAGCACGTCTCCATATCGAGAAGCATCTCTTATCATTCTTACATGGCCAATATGTACCGGATCAAAGCCTCCGGAAACGGCTATTAGCGGTTTATCCATTATAACTCCTAAATGTATCTTTCCCACGATATAGGAAAAGGAATATTTCTATAATACTCTCTTATAGTTATAGCAGGTTTTTTCGGGTTTGTCAAGGGTTTTTTTCCAAATTCTTCAATTGTTTTGTGTCCCTTGCGACTGTTACATCGTTTGCAGCTTGCAACAATATTGTCCCAAGACTTTTGACCTCCCAAGGATCTTGGGTAAACATGATCCATCGTAAGTTCCTTATACAAAAAAACACCTCCACAATATTGGCAGGTGTTCTTGTCTCTCCATATGACATTTCTCCGATTACAACTTATAGTCAACCGTCGTTTTGATATATACGTTTTAAGGACGATAACGGACGGATAAAGCGTGTTTCTTGTTGGACCGGTGTGGTAAGACTCCAAACATTTTGCACGGCCAGAATAGACCATATTAAAGCCTTTATGGACGGGTATTATCTCTATCGGACGATAGGATGCATCGAGTTTGAGAGTGTATTTAGGAGTCACAAAATAACTAGTTTTTAGTTATCAGTTTACCCGCTGATGATTCACTTGAAACTTTTGACAAACAAGCATCGGCCAGAGAGAACTCGTCAATAAACGATTTAAGCTCTCCAAATGCTCTTTTATAATCAGGCTCCATCACCACTTCAGTTTTTCCTCCGTGGGAATGAATGGCGTGGACTTCTCCAATATTGTCATAGATAGTTACTGATGGATGCTCTGAGAGCCAAGTTACAGCAACCTTGCCATTATCAAAGATAAAACCTTGAGCTACTCTTCCGGTTCCGGAAACTCCCGATTCATCTTCTAATCTTTTTAAGTAAAACATTTTCATAATCATTATAAGAAAGAGAAATCTGGTGGAGGCTTCGGATCTTCTTCCGTGTCTTCATCAGTATCCTCTTCTATCTCCTCTTCTTTTTCTGATGCTTTAGGTTCAACCTTTGGCATACTATCTAAATATTTCTTAGACACTAATTGTAAAATATAAAATACTACTTCTGATACTTCTGAGACTTTAAATGGTGTAAAATATAGCGTATTTCTGGTCAATTCCATCATAAGAATCTTACTCCATTGTTTTCCCAAGACATATATCATGCACTCTTCAATGAATACATCATATCCCTTTGACTTGAGGTGTTCTACTATTTCTTGCTCCTTCTCGTCTCTTTCAAGTTCAGTCATATGAGTATAAGCAATACCATTATTCAAAGTCTTGAGAATGGTTTCTTTTAGTTGTTTCATCAACTCTTCATCTATCATCTTGTTCCCCGCTACGCAGGATAGAAGGAATAATGTGATCAAAGATAATTTCAGATGTCTGTTCAGGGCCTGTGGTTTTAAAAGCTCGGCCATTGTAACTAAGAGCGTTGTATATTTCCCAATCATTTCCGTTTGGCTCACAACGATCACCAACAAAATAAGCTGGTTGATAATCTTTAAAATGTCTTAGGCAATATGTTTTATCCCATCCTATTGGGAATATATCAAACGATGTATCTCCGCCCATTTTAATTGTAATATCCTTTATAAGCATGTCATTTATAACTCGAACATTAAAACCTCTTATTTCGTCGTGTCGAAATGTGTCGGTGCTGCTGCCCTTAGTATCAAATTCTATGAATTGTGTTCTATCCGCTTCATTGGCATTTCGTCCTATCGGACACCAGTTGATAAGAGAACCTCTATAATCTATATGGTGACCTGTGAAAGGGATATCATACAATTTCATAAGGTGCTGCCGCTGGAGAAGGTACGAAATAACAGCTCTAAACTTGGTTTCACCTAATTTTTCTCTCATATTAACTTGGTGAGCTATTCGATACTCTTTGTTGGCACTGTTGGGAGGAGGATAATATTTTGTGCCATTACAGGGGAGGATATGAATTCGGTATCTTAACTCCGACTTCTCCAGCAGCATTCCTATTTGTTGGTGGACATAATCATAATCAGAACCAGTAACAATACCAATTTCAGATACCTTTGATAGTTCCCTTAAAGCAGGGATGATACCATCTTCGATCACTTTCCTTGGTTTGGTAAGAGTTCCATCCATGTCAAATAAAACAATGTTTTTCATTTTCCACCTACAACTATATTATAACACGTTCATTCTTTGTTGTCAAGAAAAATGTTCATTTTTTTTAAATTAATATTTAATTCACCAAGACTTAATCCTAAAAAGCTTGCGGCGTCAAGTTTTGAGCGGCATGAAGAAAGAGCAAAACGAACAACAGCTTCTTTGCAAATAGACTCCAGTGACTTCCAAATCTGAAAGTTGTACATTCTGTTGTTGAGATATCTCGCGGAAAGCTCAAGTTTAACTGCTATTATTTCTTCTAGAGTTAGAGCAGATAGCATGTTTTCAAACTTATCGTTTATCTTCTTTTCTTTCTTTAGTTTGTTTATCGTTGAGTAATAATAAGACTTGCCTTTATATTCATTGTTTTTCTTTTGCCACACTAGGCACCTTCCGGATTCTCAATCTCAGGTTTTTCAAGAGCAGGGTTGAGCTCAGACTCATATGACTTAAGCAACAGTTCGAGATTATACAGACACCAATCTTTAAACATCTGTCTATCTGTTTCATTATCTAAGTCCAGATAAGCATCAGAAAAATATGACTGTACTAAACGAAATGCATCAAAGGATTGGTTTCTACCGGTCTTATCCATATCGGAGAGACCAGAACCAAATTCTTCTCTTTCGGCATTTAAGTTCTTCTTTTTCTCAACATCCTTTTCTACTTGTGATTGTGGTGCTGGTTCTTCTTCATCTGTTACTACATCAATGTTTTCGTCGTCTTCTATATCAACAGATATCTCTTGTAGAAGATTTGAGATATCATCTTTTATATCTGCTTGGACATCTTCTCCTTCAGGAGGAGCGGCCAAAGAAGGTCCCGCTATCTCTGCATCTGGTACAGGTTCGGGGTCCCCACCTTGAGCATTTAACGCGTCCATCTGTTGAAAGAGGCTTATGAATGCATTCAAAAGATGAGCCGTAAAAGATGTTCTCTGCTCTTCTGATGTTGTTAATTGTTGAAACTTTGATTTGATAGAGGGCTTTGCTTTACGAAAAGCATCACGAAGTTTATTAATACCAGTACTTGGGTGAGGGTTAGCCTGATCTTTGGCTTCTTTGATAATCGAACGAATCACTTCTCGAAGTTGTTGTTCTTGTTTCTTTTCTTCATCTAGTGTTTGCCTGATCTTGTTTCTGATGTATTCTCTTAACATTTGTTCAGTTTGTTCATCTTGTTTCATTCTTTTATCCGTCCCTTGTCTTGGTGGGTGAGATGCCATATTACTAACAGCACTTCCTTGTATTGCCCCTACACCCACAGCAGAGACTTCCTCTATTTCTTCTTTTTTATTAATTTTAATTTTCATTAGTTTTTTCTTTAGATGGTGTTTGAGCCAAGTGTTTTACAGCAGCTTGACGAGTTGTTGAATAACCCTGCACGGCAGCTAGAACAGTATCTACAACATCACTAACATTTTCAGGCTTAAGTGTCAGTCCAGTGGCTTTTTTTATAGCCATAATTATGGCAGTTCTAATCTTGGCTTGTTTTTCTGATACGTCACCAATAGATAAATCAGCAGCCTCTTGTACATCTTCAGGTGATGGAGTGAGTGTTGATAAATATGCTTTAATCATCTCAGCTAGTTCATCAACCTGTTGTTGCGTTCCAGCATCTTTTACTGCTGCTATTAGTGCGTCAAGATTTTCTTTCGGAGCATTTTGAAGAGTATTGGGTGCTTCTTCTTGAGCTTCAAGATCACTCATTGGTGTTTCATCAGTGTCACCAGAAAGAGCATTTTTCATATTTATCTCGTTAACTTCTTCTTCTTTCTCTTCTTTCTCTTCTTCGTGATCATCTTTTCCGGGTTTTTTATCAGCCCAGTCAGGAACACCGTCTCCATCTTCGTCAGGTTTCTTTTTTTTACTACCTTCGTTTAGTTTATCGAGATTCATGGAGAATCCCCAACGTTCGTTTAAAAGCCCATTAAGCTCCTTGTTTTTCCATTTTTTCGTTGACATTTTGCGTATTCTCCTTTCGTAAAAAATATCTTTGTTTTTGGTTTTGTATTGATCTTCCCAATCTCTAAAACACATATTACCTTCTAAATAGGCTTCTTCTTCCATTTTTCTCAAATGTGGATCTTTTTGGGCATAACCCATTTGAGTCATCATTTCGTCGTCAAAATGGCCATTCTCATTCTGCATATGGTGAACCAGTTCATGAGCAATAGAACGCATCATATCTTTTGGATGACGACCATCAGTATATATGGTTATCTTCATTGATGTAGGCTCATAGTGTGCTGTTTTACCAAGCATTGGGTGGTTCGTTTGGTCCGAGACAAAATCAATTGAAGGCGGTTTCTTAAAACCAAACCTATCCTTTGCGAAACCATACAGATTTCTTATCAAAGGTTTCATCTCAGATATATCATAGTCAGAGTTGTTGTGTATTTTACAAGACATATATTAATTAGTCTCCACTTTTCGTATTTTATGCAATAATACTGGTATTGTTCTTCCGCTTTTGTTTTCTAGCACGAGAGCATACCAGACATCTCTTTTATTTCTATTTTTTACATTTTCGAAGCTTGTTATTATGCCCCAGTATTCTTTATAGTATTCATCGTAATTTGAATCTCTAATTATTGTTCTCCAATGAACATAATCTCCAATTTTAAATTTATCTAGATACGTTTGTCCCAGAGTCATTATTTATCCTATTGTAAATCGACCGATCTACATTTTATCAGGTCAGGTTTCTTCTTCTTCGTAAATATGGAGCTTTTCTCCACTCATATCGTGAGGATTTGAGCCACAACCACCACTTTCTTCATTACCCATACCCATTTCGTACTCTAAATAATGCTTTACAGTCGAAATATAGTCAACAGCCTTGGTAATCTTACTTTGAACCCAAGATTCAAGCTGTTCATTGTCATTCAACATACCCAAAAGTTCGTTAGAATAGTCAGATAACTGCTCTAATTGGCGTTTTGCCATCTTTCCTTCCTCGTCAGGATAGTCGAAATAAGGGTTATTTGGGGCCGAAATTGGGTTATTTTGAGGGGTATCCTCGGCTTTTACAAGGGCAAATTCCTCTTGAATTAACTCTAATAGCTTATTTTTTGTGATTTTCATGTGCAAATTACCTCATTTTGTTCAAAATAACTAGTAAAATCAGGATGATTGTGACCTCGAACCCACTAAAATAGTAAATTATCATAAAAAAGACCACAGATAACAGAAAAATAAGCCATTTTTCAACAAATTCGGTCATCAATTCCACCCAATTCTTTCAATTTCGTCTTCCGGAACCAAAATAACTATCCCTGTGGTGAATTTATAGTGAGAATACAACCTTAATCGGCCTTTGTGGTCAGCTTTATTGGAGATTAAGTAGTATTCTCCAGCTCTTGGGACCAAAATTGTCTTCTTATCGCTCATTGAGTAGTAATAACCATACCCTTCGCCCTTAATTTTGACTTGTTCAAACGGATTTCCATTCGAATCCTTCATGAATTTACTCAATGTTTCCGCAAAATACAAATCTTTCTCTTCTTGAGAGGCATTTATCATTGGATTGCCCTTTAATATGCTATCCATATCGTTTAAAATGTCCAATATATTGCCACCTCGCTTACCTTTTGAGGAACTTTTAGTAGTTTTTGCTAATATTTTTGATAATTTTAACCTTAATTCTTTTTTTTTTCGTTCCCTTTCTTCGGAAACGTTTGTAATTTGTGGTTTTTTTATCTCTGTTAGCTTCTTTTTCATCTTAGCCCACGACTGAGACTGTGATGGAAGGTATTTTCCTTCCATAATTTCGGGATTATCTGTATTATCAAGGTAAAATTGTATAGCAATTGAGGCTACTTCAGTCATATTTGCCATATATATGTGCAAATCTTCCTCTTGAGCCCATACAAACTCCGAATTTTCTTGAAAATCTTGTACAAATAGGTCAACTGGTGGTTCTTCTACGGCATAATCTGTCCATAATATGTGCATATCCATGTCTTCACCCTTCCAAGTGTGAGTATATTGATGAATTAACCTCGATTGAGGTACAATTAAGCCAGTTTCCTCGGCTACTTCACGCTCATAACCATCAGCAATACCTTTTAGACCGCGTTCAACCTCAATATTTTTGATATGACCACCCGGAATGTCCCATTTAGTACCTTCATCTGTTCTTCTAAGTAACAAAATACTGTTATGAATGTCTGTAATGATACCTTTAGTGACAATATTTGAGTCTTTATAGCTTTTAAGAGAAGAAAGTACTTCAATTCCGTACCTTTGACACTCTAATATCTCTTCCATGCTGTCATCATGGTGTAATTCTATGCCCAATTGCCTCAAAGTTTTTGCTTTTAAGTCTCCTTCGGTATAGTGAACCCTTACTGAGGGGAAGATGTGGTCTAATTTTAACCTTTTTAGTTGAAATTCCACTGAATCTTCAGGATAATACTCTTCAAGAGACCTTTTTCTTGAAGTAACGATGTACAATTCAACTCCTTGAGAATGATATTCTTTAATTTTCTCAATAATGTCTATATTGTAGCCCTGAAAGTTATAAATTGGTAACTCTGAGTCTTCTTCAGAGTCAATCATATAGCTCATAGCTATTGTATTGTCCCAATCAAAAGATATTTTTTTATATTTCACTTGACAACCTCCTTAAATCATGTTATAATATTATTATAAATAGTTTTTTGTTTCATTCCACTGTAACAATTACAATATAACATACTTGGGAGGGTTTGTCAAATGATTTATGAAAGTTTTTTCTTTTATATATTTTCTTTTAATTAAGGTTATAATATATACATGATTATTAATTTAGAATTAATCAATTATTATTGTTATTATTCTGTAAATTTCTTAATCTTTCTTCAGCATATTTTTCACGCATAGTTATAAGACCAGCATCTAACTTTTCTAGAGCTTTTTCTAACATTGCATGTTGTTTATGCAGCTTATCTATAACTTTGTCTTGCAAAAGTCGTTCTTCTTCCTTTGCGTCTTTACGAGTTTGATAATTTGCGTATAATAATGATGCAGTCCACAGACCAAGTGGTCCATATTGTGCTAATGATTCAAGTAAAATCTCCATTTCATAGTGCCTCCGATGCTTTACATAGTAAGTAGTGCCAAAAGCGGTTAAATAACCAGTACTACTTCATAGATTTGGAGCCACGGCACTTCCATTTCTTTCTAGAAAGGTCGTTTGCACATGGTGGATTCTTACATTTTTTGATTTTAGCTGATCGAGCGCAATAAGCATCACCTTTTTTAGTTCCGGGGCGAATCCTATCACCGCCTCCCTTGGCTTTTCCTGCTTGACCGTAAGATCTGCACTTGCCATTTACGCGTTTGACGTATCTTTTACCCTTTGCTTTCTTACAAGGCTTCTTTTTTCTTTTCTTTTTCTTTTCATCAAGTTCTTGCTTGACCTTAATTTTAACAGTTTTGTGTTTTTCTTCAGTTAAATTCTCATTTCTTTTGGTGTGAGCTTTAGTAACAGGATGATTTGACTTTACATATTGCTTGCCTTTTTTAGTACCAGCAGCTTTCTTCCTATTGTCTGCTGCTTTTTCTGCTGATGACATTGTTTTCCATTTAGCGGATGGCTTACAGCGACTATCTGAACCGTCGCCACCATCTTTTGGTTCCCCACAAGGACTGCCATCGGAGTGAGTCCAATCTTCTTCTTCCCAATCTTTTAGACCTCCGTCTTTTTTTTCTTGAATTCCATAAGTTTTACAAGGATCTTGACCACAGCCACAATTTTTCTTTCGTTCGTCAAGCTTTTGTCTAATTTTTTTAATTCTTACCTTCTGACTTTTGTGCATCTTGGACGCTTTTGCAAGTTCTGATTCAATATCCTTCAGTTCTTGTTCATCTTCAGGTGATAATTCTTCATTTTTTGCATCTTTTCCGCGTCCCTTACCATAATCAGGGTCTTTACAATATTTAGATGCAATCTGAGCAGCCCTTGCTGACCAATTTTTCAATTCACCCTTTCCATCTCCATCAGTATCTTTTCCACGCTTGATGTCTTTGCCACCGGGGTCGGTACGAATAACATAACTGATACCAGCATCGCAAATTTTTCCTTCTTCCACTTCTTCTTCGTTTATTTGACCTTCATCTGCTTTAACACAGTTTCTATATGTCTTGCCATACATTTCTTTTGTCTTTTGTGTTGGGTGTGTTTTGTATCCTTTTTCACACCTTTCTTTTAAAACTTTTACTTTAATGGTTTTTTTCATAACATTCTCCTTATCATCATCACGTTTACCATCTCCACCGCCACCATCACCACCAAAGTCTCCACCAGAGTCGCTATGGTCATAGTATCCGTATCCACCCCAATAGACCGCACGTCTTGGGCTTCTTCTTTTTTTGCGACGCTTTTTGCGTTTCTTTTTTCTTTCCTCAACAACTTCAGAGCGAGGCTTAAATAATCCGAGATCAACAATGACAATATCACCAGTGTACTCACGTATCATAACATTGCCTTCATGCATATCTCTACCGGCAAGTCCTGTTAAACGCTCTAGCTCCTCAATGGCTTCACGTATAGAAGCTGCCTCCCCTATTGCATCACCTACTTCTGCCGGAGCCCCTCCACGGTCCATTCTGGCCATTTCTGGACGGTTATGAACACCGATTGCCGAACCTTTACGAAGAAAGTCAGTCCATGCCATTGCAATACCAACATTTCTTTGATAATAATCCATCATGCTTTCTTCTTTGAGTATCTCCATAACTTTAATAATAAAAACTAAGAGACCGGGGTTTGTTAGGTACTCTTTTTTTAGTTCTCCAAAGCCATCAAGGAACGCATCCCTAGCTGTATACAAGAATGCTTCATTCATCCTGTTGAGAATCTTAAAGTAAAGTTCATCATCCTTACCAGCTTCGAAAGCAGGTATCTGCAGGAAGGGTAAGCTAGACAATTCTTGCTGAACTCTTTCCACAATACTTTCAGCTACTCCATCCAAAAGGGTAGAGATAATCTTATTTCTTGCTCTGTCGTTCGTGAGGTATGTATACATTCTTCTTCTAATGTTTTTATAAACTCCTTGCTCAATAGTGTCTCCTGTGGGAGCAACCAATCCTTCTCGTCCTTGAAAGATATCTTGTACAAGACTCATTCTTCCGCCCTTGTTGGTTAGAAGTTCCATAACAATAAAACCATATCGATCTTCTTTGAACATGTCAAAAACTTCCGGAAAATGTTTTGCCACAAGTTCGCTTTGTTCTCTGGCTCCTTGAACCGTTCTATAATTTGACATCTCTTGGTTGAGAGCCATATCACCAATACCACCTTCATGCATTACCTTGACAGCAACCTCATCACCTTCAGGGCTTATTACCTTAAAAACACTGCCGTACATCCCGCTTCCAAGTTCAACTATGTTTTCAATATTGTAACCTCTTTTCTCGAGTATGAGTTCATATCTTTTCTTTGTTTGCATTCCCCGAGGTGGTGGCTTTCTTTTTTTTGCACCCTGTGGTGGTAGCGTACTTTCTTCACCAGAAACACTATCTAAATCCGAACCTATCATTTGGTCGAGAGCATCTGTAAAAGAGCCTTCTTTTATTATTCTTATTTTCATACAAATATTCCTCTGGAATAAATAGTATATTCTATTGGTAATTGTACACAACTTCTATAAGAGATTCTTCTGGTGGGATGACTGTAAAGGTTACAATATTGGTTGCAATGTCATAAGTCCAGTCTGTCCAAATCGCCCCATCAACAAAAACTTCAATATGTTGTTCAGAGACAGGAAGGTGATCGAGCTTTATTTCCTCAACCAATTGCAACTGATTCGATGCTTGAGCTACACCAGCTGTCCAATCATTGGAACAGATGTCAATGATAATTCCACCAAAATAATTTGCAACATCCATATATTCGTTTCCTACATCATTTAATGCACTAAACTGTCCGGGGCATTCACTAATTGCAACATCTTGATTGACGATAGCAGTTACATATACAATCTCTCTTCTCAACTTTATCCAATCAATAAAAGCTCCTGCGTCAAAACCAGTACTTCTGTCGTCTTCATCGGACACAAAAACAATTAGCAAAGCAGCGTCACTTCTTAACCACTGATAAGCATCAATGTTCTGAGACATAAAATATTTAACAGATTCAAGTCCACCTTCTCGATGGCCTGATACATTATTATTCATTTGGTTTTGAGCATCCAAATCTGAATCGCCGGGCAGCAAAGGAAAAGAGCTCATATTCATTGCAGCAACATAATCTGTTGATAATATCTCCAATCTCCAAAAGACATTGGTTGGCAAAGCTGCCATCATTTGAGCCACTCCATCGGCTACTCTGGGCATATCATTTGTCATGGAGCCCGAAGGGTCTACTACCCAAAGAATATCAATACCATTGGCCAATTTCGGCTGTTCTACAGACTGTACCCAGAGAGGATACTGCTCAGGAACCTCGACCTCAACTTCAACCTCGACTTCTACTTCAACTTCAACCTCGACTTCTACATATGCTGTGTCGTAAACTACTACTTCCACCTCCTTGATAACTTCGTGTGTCAACCCGTGATCCGAAAAACACCCAAGAATAAAAAATAATAATACAAACATAGCAACCCCTCCAAGAGTAACTATTAGTCAGATTTTAGTTCGGCAATAGTTTGTTGCATTAATTGCAGAGACCACCCACGAATCTTATATTTAATAACCATGTCCTCATCAACGATGATAAAACCCGGAAGACCAGTAATGTCAGGTCCATCTTCAGCATTGCCGTCCAATATATAAGTTCCAGCTCGTAAAACCTTATCTTCAGGAAGTCTAAAAGCACTAGCCCATCGCTCAATGTCTTCTTGGTTTGGAGTGATCCCATATTGATTCTCTAACATCACAGAAAGAAAAACAACATCTTCATCAATGTAACTTTCTGACTGTTCAGCAGCCACTCGACAATAGTTACACCATTCAACAAAATATTCAATAACAACAATTTGTCCGTAATAATCATACAGAGTTGTTGTTGTATCTAAAACATTTGCATAAGTAAAGTCACAGATGTGTTCATTTTCTTTATACGAACATTCTTCCCAATGTATTGGGTTGGGCTCTTCGACTACAACCTTAGCACCACTATCCGGCACCTTATCTGGTGTACAACCAAGCAAACTTAAAAAAAATAACATAATAGCTCCTATAAAGTAACTATGTCGTTTTATCTTTTATTTACGAGTCTTGTTCTTCAGACTCTTCCTCTTCTTCTTTTAGTTTTTTATATTTAGCACCAAATTTCTTTGCCATTTTTTGATTGATATCATCAACGTCATAGTCATCACCTTTATATTCAGAATTTGCTTTTTTCTTTGGTTTATCTTTTTTATCATAATGATATTTGTCGGGAGAAAGTTGTCTTCCAACCTTTGATCCAAATAATCCCTCATCAACCACAGCTTCAAGTTCCTCTCGAATAATTTGTCGCAGCTCTTCTTTTGTTATTTTCATAGTTTTACTCCTTTAAAGTCTTCGCCTAAAAAATTTTTTACAATAATTATAAACCTTCTATCGGTCCCACGGTTCCATTTGTTTTCTACCCTTTGAAACATCATCAAAGTAATCTAACATATATCTTGAAAGTTTGTCATAATACGATTCATAAGCGATAAAATTAGTGTCTTGCAAATCCTTGAAAGCATCTTCCACATTTTCATAAAAAATATCAATTACTTTTTCCATAAGATCCATCGCATCTTTAGCGGCTTGATTCATTTCGCCACGTTTTGGCAAATCTTCAGGTTCCATCAGAAACGGTAATATTCTTCTAAAGTCTCGTTTGGCTTTTTCTTCCAATTTGTCAATTATGGTAATTTTGTGTGAAATATTATCCGAAGCAGAAGCAATTAAACGAAGTCGGTTTTTTTCTTTAGCGGTAAGTTTAAGTTCTTGCTCGATATTGTGGTTATACATGGGAGAGTATTGTGGAGTATCTCTTTCGGTATCGAATTCGGGAGTGTCCATGACCGTTATGTCTTCGTCGTCTTCTCCGTACTCACCAATTCCCAAAGCAGCCATTAGTTCCGCCGCAGATTCCCTATCGGCTTCATCTTCGGAATCCAGCATGCGATAAAGCTTCATCGCAGTTGCTTTGTCGACATCAGGGTCAGCCATAAGACGTTTTTTCATTGGACGTGGAGATTGATAAAAAGCTTTTATTTCTTTGATTATCAGTTTGTATAATTTTTTCTTTGTAAGTTTCATCGCATACTTTCCAGATAGTCTTTCAAATCTTTATAGTTTTCTTCAAAAGCCATGATTGGCGACAGCGAGCCTCTAAAGTCAATATCATCGCCAAAATATTTGGGATCTGTTGCTTTGAGGTCTTCTAAAAACATTATTCCCGTGTCCATTAAGCTTAATGCTTGGCTTAAATTAACTTGAATACTTGCTCGCCCAGCCCCAAGCATCAAGGACATATTTAACATCTCTTCAATGGCCTTTAGTAGCTCTTCTTTTTCGATTTCCAAGTCCCTTAAGAGAACTAAGTATGAGTTTACTTCATAGAGAATTTCGCTCATTCTTTTGAGAGCATAGTAGTGCTTCATGATATATGGTCTAAAAAATTTATCATCGACAAGTCTTTCAAATTTTGCTTGTTCCCTATCAGGAACAGAATATACATCATTAATCAGTGGCGGAAAAAAGTGAGCAACGTCTTCCAACGTAAGCAGGTCTTCGCGGGTCCTATCTATTAAATAATATATTTTCTTTTCTTGTTCGAGACTAAACTGCTCGTTTATTAGTTTGTATAGTTTTTTCTTTGTAAGTTTCATTTGATTACTGGGAGCCTCTTTCGGTTATCTTCAAAGCAGCAACGCTCTGGGTATAGCTTCGCATGCAGCTTTGCTATTTGTTTTTTATGATATTCTATCATTCGTTTGTGTGCATCAACTATTTCTTGATGGAGTTTTATTTCTTCTGGTGTAAGCATTATTGTTCCAACTCCAATGGTTTAATATATGTTTGCAACATATACTTCTGGTGTTGGAGCTCAAGGTGCTTAAGGACCTTCTGGGGTTTTTCGCCAATTTCCAATGCATATTCATATGCTTTCTTGGGGTCGATTGGGTCCTTAAACTGGGGACGTCTATCTGTATTACGATATAGCCACATTAAGTATTTTTCATAGAACATTCTATCATCGCTGAACAAGTCATCAATAGCTGCTCTGTGTTTACCCAACGTCTTAATATTATCTGGGTCGAATTCAACGTCTAATGGTTCATCGAGGGATTGTGCAAGGTTCATTGCTTGCTTCGAATCGCTCTTGGCCAATGTTCTTAGTTTATCTTGATACTCTGGGTATTCATATTCTTGATCTATGTCACCTGTAATTCTAGCGTACTCTTCCAATATAAGTTTTCTTAAAAGTTTGCTTGTGAGTTTCATAAGTTTATACCTCTTGGTATAAATAGTGGATTACCTTCCTATTTGAGAAATTTTTTCTGGGTGTTTTTTTTAGTCCACTTGGTACAAACTTTTTATGAAATGTGTTAAAACCGTTTTATGCCAAGTGGCATAAGTTCTAAATCTGGAAAATTTCCGTGCGTATATTCAACGTATCAGGCCGGCCCGGCCGAAAACAAAGGTTCTAAGTACTTATTTCGAGGTTCCATCAGTGGGAGGGGGAGGGGATCCCCCCGTTTTAATCATCAACAAAATTAATGAACATTAAAAATAAGAATAAAGTGTTAATGAAAAACAGGGTGATAAAGCAATAAATAAAAGGTTCAATCGGCATGCTACTCCTCAAGTGGTGTGATAGAGTCAATGATCTCATTTAATAATTCTTCAAGTAGTGAGATCTCTAGTGGAGAATATCCATCAATTGATTTCATTTCATCTAGTTGTTTAATAATATTGTGAAGGGTAAAGGATCGAGCGAGGTTAATCGAATCGATAGTAGTGGGTAATGTTTCCATGGTATTCTCCAAGGGTGAAGGGGTGATAGGGTAGTAGGTTATTGTAACCAAGTTTTTTTAGGAAAGGTTCGAGCGATCTCTTTGGCTGTAGCCCAGTTGTGAACGCGTTCAACACGACCTGTTAAAGTCCAAGTGATCGCAGGAGTGTAGCCCATACCACCAGTTAAGCAACCGAAATGCTCTTCAAGTGTTACTTGCTTAGGCTCGTGAGTGACAGGGTTCTGAGGGTTTTCGCGATCTCTAATGTGTTGAAGGGCTGTTGCAAGGTTATGACAGTCGACACGCTCACCAGTGGAGTTGTTGACGACATAGTAAGAGCCACGATAGATCGGAGATTCATAGATAGAGAAATTAGACATATTAGTTTATCCTTTGGATAGGGTTATTGTAGTAGTTAGTTGAAAAGGGTTGTTTATTCTTCGCCAAACTCGTCAGCGATTTCTTCTTTGATAAGAGCGATCTCTTCTTTAGAGAGTTGATCATCTTTTTGGTCGATCTCGTCATCCCATATAGAGAGGATAAGATCTTCGATAGCAACAGCACCCTCATTCAATCGCTTGTTTAAAGCAGCGAGTTTGGGATCCTCGTGGTTCTCGTCAAATCTCTCGTTACAGAGATCCATAAGTCTCTCGTATGATTGAGCGATCTGTCTATTGATCGAGGCGTTGAGGGCTTTGCGTTGTTGACTGGTCATATGATATTGTGACATAATGAAATACTCCTTTGTTGTTTTCATATATATATTATAATCGATTTGGTTAAAGTGTGCAAGTTGGAAACGGACAGAATTTGTCCAGTTTAAAAATATTCTTCGTGGATTACTCTCCACACCACACAGAAGGAAGGAACGATCAGGATCGTGTAAGTGAAAATTATCGCGAACTGTAGCATGAAAAACCTCCTTGGTTGTTTTCATATATATAATATAACAAATTCGAACAGAGTGTGCAACTGTGAAACGGACAGAAATTGACCGACTATCTTCTATTCGCTAGTAGAGGGTCAACTCCCTTGATCTTCCTGTATTCTACTCTATGGTGATCGGGTCGACACATAGCCGATAGAGTCATATACATAGAATGAATTCGATAAAGCGAGTCGCCTATCCTGTCATACTCGCCAGTCTGAGCACTGGTCATTAAATGTCCGAATTGGATCCTCATACGAGACACAATGTTGGACAGAAATTGTCTATCGGCTATGTACTGGTTCCATCTATCGGACATAACGGACTTGATCGCTTGTGGGCACTGTGGATAAGGTGCGTATGTTCTAACAACCTCGTCCTCGTGGGAGATCCCTTGATAGGTCTTACTGAATCGTGTTCTAGCCTTCTCATATGTCCTCTCTACTCTTTCCATAAAAGCAGGGATATGACGCTCTTTTTCGGCAAGTGATTCGGGTGTGTCAGTCCATCGGTAGACACGACCACAATGGGGCTTACCGTACGCATATTCGCTATACTCGTACTTGGATCCGTTGCGATACTTGCATACGGTCTGAACGGGGATCATTCGTTCTCTCATAAAAGGGGCTCGGAAGGGGTGAATTGTGATGACAAATTCTTTCATATGAATCTCCTTGGTTTGTTTCATATATGTAA